>ERZ780151.1447-NODE-1447-length-17308-cov-4.452443_pt1 | contig 17308 bp, 10 predicted proteins | sample MGYA00510983_ERZ780151 | MGnify/ENA primary metagenome ERZ780151 (study PRJEB29588, sample SAMEA2144623) | human gut metagenome | biome: human gut; feature: human-associated habitat; material: faeces | place: Denmark | collected 2008/2010 ... | reverse complement strand
GTATCCTGCGTGCCGGCATCACTATCGCTGACACTTTCCACTGAGGGTTCCACAGTATCGGGGGCTTCGCCCGCAGTGGAATCTTCCGTGCCGGGAGTTTCCACAGTGGTGCTCTTATCGGACGAAGTCTCTGCCTCCGGTGCCGCCGCTGCTTCTGCTTCCTCCTGCTCTTCCGCAGAGTCTGCTTCCTGTTCTGTCACCGCATCAGCCTCCTGTGCGAATGCTGTCATGGGCAGTGTTGAGAAGCAGAGAATAAATGCCAGTAACATGCTCAATACTCGTTTTTTCATAGCGTTTTACCTCTTTCCGATGGGCATAGTGATACCCATTATCTTAAAGATAACGTACCACACCTTCTCTCAGTAAAACCGGTTTCTGCATGAATCGACCCAAATATGACATGAATCGACCGAAGAGGACTTTAAATGGCTCAATGCGGCTCAATGCGGTTCAATAGCAAGTATTCCTTGAAAAAGTCTCTCCGGTATTATATTCTATTACTATGTCCTATAAAAATCAGTTACAAAGTATACACACAGAAAGGTTTCTATATGTGGATTGCAGATAATTGGAAAGATTACGAAGTGCTGGATACTTCCAGCGGAGAAAAGTTAGAGCGTTGGGGAGATTATATTCTCGTCCGTCCGGATCCCCAGGTCATCTGGAAGACGCCCCACGATCATAAGGGCTGGAAGCAGAAAAACGGTCATTACCACAGAAGTGCCAAGGGCGGCGGAGAATGGGAGTTCTTCCATCTGCCGGATGAATGGGCGATTCATTACACCCTGCCTTTTCAGAAGGAAGCCTCCGGTAAGACTGATCCTCTGACCTTCCATCTGAAGCCCTTCAGTTTCAAACATACCGGTCTGTTCCCGGAGCAGGCTGTGAACTGGGACTGGTTCTCCGGTCTGATCCATGAGGCAGGCCGCCCCGTGAAGGTACTGAACCTCTTCGCTTACACCGGCGGTGCCACTGTATCCGCCGCAGCTGCGGGTGCTGCTGTGACCCATGTGGATGCGTCCAAGGGTATGGTCGGCTGGGCGAAGGAGAACGCTGCTGCCAGCGGGCTTGCCGATGCTCCCATCCGCTGGCTGGTGGACGACTGCATGAAGTTCGTAGAGCGTGAGATCCGCCGGGGCAACAAATACGACGGCATCATCATGGATCCTCCTTCCTACGGCAGAGGTCCCAAGGGCGAGATCTGGAAAATAGAAGATAATATCTGGGATTTCGTAGGACTGACCGCACAGCTTTTATCCGATGATGCGCTGTTCTTCCTGATCAATTCGTACACTACAGGATTGCAGCCCGCCGTGCTGTCCTATATGATGAATTCCACCCTGACGAAAAAGTTCGGCGGTCATGTGGAAGCCGAAGAGATCGGCCTCCCCGTCACCGAGAGTGGGCTGGTACTGCCCTGCGGCGCTTCCGGGCGCTGGCAGCGGAAGTGATCTGACTAGCATCATAAGCCTAATCAAAAAGGAGCCTCTGGTCGAGGCTCCTTCTTGATCACAGCCAAAGTCAGCAACTATCCCCTGATGATTGAATTCCAAATATGGTGCGTTTTTACTCCTCTGTTTCAATCTCCAATCTCTGAAGAATGTCTCTCACAATACCAGCATCCTCAATCAGAAATTCCAAAACACTTTTTCCTGCATCTTTTAAGGAGGCTCCTATATGATAAACATTTTTCTTATCCAAGATTAAAAAGCGATCATGAAATACTTTCGTGTACCGCACTTCCAGTAAAGGATACTGGCTGTTGAAATTATTAACATCTTCTTGAGATAACTTGGTTCTTTTCAATGTATACATCACAACAGTCACATTTTCATTCTTTTTTGTGAGAAGATTCAGCGTTCCTATATCCACATAGCCATCAATTAAAACGATTTCCTTTTCCGCTTTTTGAATCAGGCTAACAATTAGGCTAAAAGCATCAAATATCTGATCCAATTTTTCATCCGTTTGCTTTTGATATTCCAGTTGTTTTAACTCCACATTACTGATACGCTCAAAAAGCAAGGCGTTATTAGCAATAAATCTCCTCATTTCCACGAATGTACGCATAATACCAATGCTTACCTTAATCGCCACTTCGCTATGTAGAACACTCGCCAACATAGAGATTCCCTGTTCTGTAAATACATAAGGAAGAGTCCTACGACCACCATAATTATTTTCGTCCTGCGCAAAACTTGAAATGCCAGTTTGGCATCTCAAGTTCTGATACTCCTCTTTCGTGAGCTGAAAACGAAAATCTGGTCTCAAATTTTTTTGAAATTTTTTTGATTTTGGGTGAGAGTTTTTCCGATTTTTTGTACCTATATAAGTGAAGGGGTTTTTAAGCCGCATTTCAAAAAATCCAGAAGGGAGATTCAAACGATATGTACGATACCGCAAGACGGGTCGCATTCGTCAAGCAGCGGGTGCGGGAAAACACCCGCCGGAGGCAGCGGCGCGAGGCAATAAGCCTCTCCGCTTTCTGCCTGATGTTATTCACAGCACTTGCCGGGGCGGCGGACGCACTTATAGTGCAGGGGCAGACCGCCGCGTAGGGCATCCGGCTCAGAAACAGAGAAAACCAGAAAAAAGGCGGGGCGGACAAACCGAACCGACACGAACAGGAGAAGAAAAGCCAATGAAAAAACGAATACTTAGCATACTGCTCGTCTGCTGCATGGTGCTGACCATGCATCCGACAGCGGTGTTTGCAGCGGTGAGCGATTCGCTGGGCAACACACCCGAGGAAAATCAGGCGATTTTGGATCAGCTCTCCGCCCTGACTGGCGGTAGCAGCGACCAGGTGCTTTCCATGCTGAACGCTTTGGGGCTGCTGGATCAAGACGGCAATTTCAAGGTGGATCAAACCATCACGCTGGACGGTCAGGTGTTGACACTGGCGGCTGTCATGGAACTGCTGGAAAATCCCGCCACGGATCTCACCCGTATAGCCGACGTGGATGGGACTCCGGTGGCGCTGGGCGATTTGAAGACTATGATCCAAATCGAACAGGAGCTGCAGCGGATCAAGGACACCTATTTCTCCGGCAGGGAGTTTACCGGGGAAGCACTGGAGAATCTCAATAGCCTGATGGAGCAGCTGGAGCTGCAGGGCATCAGTTTGCAGTATTCCGCCTCTGCCACATCGCCTGTGGGTGTTGAGACGGTGGATATGAGCAGCATGATGAGCCAAACGCTGGAGGATCTCGCAAACAACAGCTGGAGCTCCGGGACTTTTACTGTATACGGCGGAAAACCGGTCGGCTTTTCCTACCGCATTCAAAAAGGCCAGCTCAGCGATTATATCACCGATGTGGAGGTCTCGATAGGCGAGACGAGTGGGGTCGCCCAAGGCGACGGGTCCTACAAGCTGACCTATGACGTAGGCTCGACTTTCAGTTTAGGTGGTTGTAAAATCACTGTCAAAGTTACAACCAAAGGAAGTACCCAAGCCTGGCACGATAATTCTTATTCCTATGGCGACCTGCTGGGGATGATTGAATTTTACGATGCGGAAAATCTGGTGTTCTATGACGGTGCCGCTTATGCCGACCACTGTCAGCTCAAGCTAAAAAAGACGGTTGGCGTCCCCACAATACAAACATCAATGACCGCGCCGAGTTATGTTGAAGAACTCAAAAATACAACCGTATTATATGATGATTTGTTTATTCCTTTGCTGGCAGAAAGCTACACTGGCGGCAGTGCCGACAATTCGGACTTTATTGCGCTAAGCAATACCATCGGAATTTTGGAGGGTGCCCGCAACTCGGTGTCTTCCAGCAACTCCACCAAATCTTATCAGCCATACCAAATCGACGCCAGCATCGAGTTTAGCTGGAGCGGAGACATAGTTGCCTATAATGGCTCTGCGCCGTATGGCAATTATATTTCTGCAAACCCGATACCCTATGCCCCGTTCTGTCTGACGGAGTACAAGCTCGATGGAACAGCTCTGACGCTCACCACCGACGGAAAGAAAACGGAGAACTGTACGATTAACAATGGCAGTATGGTCAGCATCTCCTTGCAGTCTACCACGCAAAACAGAGAGAATCATCAGTACTATCTGCCCTTCGAACTGTATCTGAAGAATGTAAATAGAGATACCCCAAATTCCACCACCACCGCCACGACCAGCAACGTCACCGCCAAGCTGTTGGACGCGGACGCCCCCACCATTCAAAGCGTCACGGCCCCGGCGGGAACCTATGCCAGCGGACAGCACGTGCCCATCACAGTTACCTTTAACGAGTTCGTGAATCTTAGCAACGCCACCGTGACCATCAATGGCAAAGTGTATAGCGCCGCTGAGCTTTCCATGAACAACTACGGCGTCACGGCAATGCTCTGGTACCCAGTGCAGGATGCGGATGACACCACGGTCACCGTCAATGGTATGACCGGTGTGGAAGATGTTTTCGGCCATACGCTGGATACCGCACTCTATCAAAGCAACTCGATTGCCGACGTTACGCTGAAGAGCGTCTTGATGCGTAACGCTCCCACCGCACTGACCGCCGACTACGACAACGGCAAGGCATCGTTCACGATGAACGCCAACATGGAGCAGGTCTACAAGACCGTATACAGCAATTATCACACCCCGGAAGGCACAGATCCGAAGGAAGCCCCGTTCTGCCTCGAGCTGAGGTACGACTCCGCGGTTGAACCAATCCATCTGCAGGTCTATCTGGACACAGAGAAGGAAGCATTCACCATTAGCGACTATGCAATCGCACCCTCTGCTTTCGACCGCACCTACACGGTGACGCTGCAGGCCAACGAGGGCACGAAAGCCGATCCTGACTGGGTGAATGTTCTTCCCCTGACCCGGCAGTTCACGGTGGCAAAGAAAGTTTCCGCGCACACGGTGACCATCGTCCCGGAAGCGGATTCCGCCGACTATACGATTTCCCTCGGCAAAACCACCCGCCCCACGCTTAAGGCAGAGGTTTTGGGGGCAGGCGGTGAGACGGCCAGCTACACCACCGGCAAATGGAGCAGCAGTGATACGCTCATTGCCACCATCAACGAGGATACCGGCGTTGTTGCCACCACAGGAACCAAGGTGGGAACCGTCACCTTTACCTTTACGGCGGACAACGGGACTGAGGACACTGCCGATGATGTGACAGGCGAGTCAAAGCCCTATACCGTGACGGCAGGCGATTCCCTGGCACTGGTGATTCCCGGCGGCGCGTCCATCGTGACGCGGGTAAATCAGCCCGCCACCGTGCTGTGGAGCTCCAACGCCGCGCTGATGGCGCCGAACAAAGAGTTCCATTACAGGATTGACCTGTATGAGGGCAACTACGCGAATAAGGCGGCGCTGAGCGGCCTCAAGCCCGTTGCGACTTATACCGCCGACAAGGATAAAAACAGCGTGCGGATCGGGGAGAATGTGCTCTCCAAGCTCTCCAACGGCAATACCCCTGCCTACACGGTATTGGTTTCCATGCCGCACCCCAACGCCGGCGGTGAGGACGTCCGCCTGTCGGCACTTGCCTGGATCATCGTGCAGGCACCACCTGCCACAGCCAAGCTGACACCGCCCCAGAGCATTTACCTCAAGGATACCGACGGTGCCGTCAATATCGACTGGTCGGTGGAAAACACCACTGACGGCGCCTCTTTGCAGCCCACGCTGACCATCACCCGGGTCACAGAGGACAACACCACCAAAGTGGTGGGCAGTGAGCGCCTATCCGGCACCTCCGGGAGCTTCCCCCTGTCATTACAGAGTGTGCAAGCCGGCAATCTGAAGGACACCTATCAAGTGGTTTTGAGCGTGGAGAATCCTGGTGAGGAATCTCCCAGCACCGACTCCTTCCCCCTGTATGTCTACGATGCCGACGCACTGAAGGTGCAGAACGACAAAGGAGACATGATTTCTAAGCTGACCATGGACAATACCTCCAAGGTCAGCGGCAGCCTGCCCACCGTTACAGCTGAAATTTTGCAGCTGCGCCAGGAGTTGGGGCTGATCGAGTACATAGGCATCAACTATGACAAGTACGGATGGAACTCCTTTAAAGACGGCATCCGGTGGCTCTCCAGCAACAACAATGCCATTTCCGTCAACTACAAGCAGGGCGGACTGTATGAGGACATCAGAAACTTCTCCTTTGATTCCTACCTTCCCGAAACCAAAATGGCGCTGTCCGGCTTGGCCAACGGCACCGCAACCGTCACGGCTACCCATGCCGCCACGGGCATGAGTGCCGCCGTACGGGTGACAGCGAAAACACTGCAAAATAAGTTCTATCTCTTCCAGCTGACGCCTGCAGCGGAAACTACGCTGCAATACACCGACGGCAAAGGTGTGCCCAAAACGGTCACGACCAACAGTGAAGGCGTGCTGGCGCTTTACGAACCCAACGGAATCGCCAGTGAGGTGTCTCTGCGGTCCGGCTCCGGCGCGGATATTTATCTGGGCACCATCTATAAAGAAAATCTGCGTTCCGGCGAGCGGGATGCCACAAAACTGCAGCTTTATCCCTTGAATACCTTCAGCCTTCGGCGAGTCGCCCGGGCATCTGTGACGCTAATCACGCCGGGCGGCGATCCGCTGGCGAACAAGACGGTGACCGTTCGTGGCGGCGTTTATAAAAACGGAGGCTACTGCGAGACAGCTCTGCTGGGCTCCAGGGCAGGAGCACTTGTCAGCGGCATCACCGGCGACACCTATACCACGGATGCGGCGGGAAATATAACCGTCTATCTGGATTCCACCCAGTTTTGGTCGGCCGAAAAGGGCGAGAGCAACACCACGGCGCTTTCCGCTCTGGATCAGCTGGAGTACATTCTGGAGATCAGCGCAATTGACGGCGACAAGTACTATCCGCTGCTGCTGACCGTCAACGGCAAGCTGGGCGTGGACGATGTAATGCGCACCGCAGAGGGCGTTGTCTCTCTGGAGCGCGTGCCGGCGGGGGAGGAAAACAAACCCTTCATTGTGGCGCAAAGCGTTGATTACGGTCTTGCCAACGGTCAGAAGGTGGATGTCCGCAGCTCGACTGGGAAGATTGGCCCTAACAGCAGCTTTAAAACAGCAAGCCTGCACACCACCATGTTCCTCTGGGGCGAGGATATTGCCAACGCGCGGAATTATAGTCTCAAGATGGCGGACGAATACGGCGTTCTTCCTGCCGCCCAGAGCAGCAGTACCAAGCAGTATCCCTTCTCATCCATCCCCGTAGCGGAAAACGATCTGACCCTCACCGAGGCCACCATGACCACCTCTGGATGGATCGCTGACGGCAAGGATGTGGGTATGAAAACGCAGCTGAGCCTGAACGGCAGCCTGCTGCAAGAAAAAATAATGCCCTTCCGGGTCGTTGATCTGACCCGAGTGCCCAAGGTGACAGAGGATGACCGCGTCACCGGTATTCTGGCGACGATGGGATCCTCCAGTGGAGTGAATCAAGTCGACTTTGGCGGAGTGGGCGATAGTAACATTCTCAAGGTGCTGACCGGACGGCTGGATGATCTGAGCGGTCCGGTGGACACTTCCGTGTTCAAAATGATTATCACCCCCAGCGAAGATCCCTCCGTGTTCCGTGCCATGATTTGGGCCGGGTACAATACGCTGGAGATGGAGGACATGGACTATTCCGAGGACGGCGTGGCGTTGGGTGCGAATGTGCTGACGCAGAATCTGGAAGTGGGTGTGCCCGGGACCGGGGACCTGAGCCAGATGGCCCAGGGCACCTATGATCCCAAGGGGGACTACAAAACCAACTCCATAGCCGACAATGTCACCAGCACGGATCTCAACTTGCAGTTGGAGGGCTTTTACGAAGCGGAAATCCGTTATAACACCGAAAAAAAGGAGTGGGAGGTTTTCACCGTAGGCGGCGGATTTACCGCCGGCGTTGGTGTGGGCTTCTCCTTCAGCGTGAACGCCATGGCTGGCCCCGTACCGTTGACAGCAACCTTTGAGCTGGGTGGTGCCATTCAGCTGGATTTCCGTACCGCAGTGCGCTACGGCCGGCAGGGCGAGGGTACAGAGCTTGCCTGGAGCGATCCCACGGCCACGGCAGTGAATGACTTTTTGACTACGCTGCGTATCAACGCCTATGTCCACGCGTTTGGCGGTATTGGCTTTGACTATTCGGTCGTGGCGCTGAAGATCGGCCTATTCGGCAATTTGGATGTGGACAGTCAGAATAAGTTCCTTTCCCGCACCTATCTTGCCGACGAGACAAAGCGCCAAATTAACGGTCAGGCCCTGGGGATCCAAAGCGAAGTGGGAATCAAATTTGTGGCAACTTTCCTGTTTATCTCCTACGAGGCGGTGATCGCCTCCGGAACCCTTGGAGCCACCAGGACTTTTAATGACTGGAACACAATCGACGACTACTGGAATAGCGCCACCAGTGGGCTGAGCCTTGCCTCGCTGCGGATGGCGGCGGCCCAGAGCGGAATGCAGGTGGCTTCTGGCAGTGCAACGCTCCAAAGCCGGGACTATCTGGAGCAATATGCCCGTACCTGGGGCCAGCCCCAGCAGCGGATGATGCTGTTCTCTCTGAACTCCACCAGTGGGCTGAAAAACATCCAGACCAATGCCAACCCCACATCCTATCCACAGCTCAGCGATGACGGGAAGGTATTGACCTACATCAACGACGGCAACAGCAGCAGTATTTACGACAGCCGGGCGCATTTCTCCACCCTCAATGGCGGCGTCTATACTCCCTCCAGTGAAATTGACGCTCCCACAGGGTTCCCCGGCTACGGCGACACGAGCGTTTCTTTGTCCGGCACTGGTAGCTTCGCGGCGGCGGCTTGGGTTCGCATGGGCACCGATCTGCCGGGTAAAAATGCCGGTGATGCCGTGACATTGGAAGAGCAAAACCTGCTGATGAACAGCACGGAGATCGTAGTGTCCGTCTATAACGGCTCAACCTGGACATCCACCCGCCTAACCAACGACGGCACGCCGGATCTGGCCCCAGCCACCGCAGTGGGCGGCGACGGCAAAGCTATCGTGTTCTGGCGCAGCGTCTACACCCCCGATCCCGGTACGCAGGGCAGCAACAACCTGCTGAACTTCACGACCAGAGATTGTATCATGTACAGTTGCTATGACAGCACTAACGGCACTTGGAGCAAGGCAAAAATGCTTTATAACGGTGCTACTGGCAGCGTGAAGGCGTTGCAGGCGGCCATGCTGCCCGACGGAACCGCTATGGCGGTTTACTCGCTGGACCGCAGCGGAACCGGAGATACCTCCGCCTACGAGATCGCCTATTGTACCGTGGCTGCTGACGGAACTCCCGGTACAGTCATGCTGGCGACCTGTGACAGCAATCTTGACGAAAACCCCCAGGTCGTTGCAGCCAACTTCGGCAGCGGGGATGACCGGTTTGTCATCGGTTGGCACAGTGTCCGAGATGGCAGTAGCGATATCCAGCTGTTGGCTGTGGACGGCAGCGGCACCATGTCCAACAGTTTCCCCGGCTCTCTGTCGGCCCTGACCAGCAGCGGCAACGCCGTCGTGGGCGGAGACTTCCGCTTCGCTTCCCTCAGCGGGGATCATCGCAGCCGCAATGATCTTACCATCGTCTGGAATGAGACTGTCAATAACGCCAACGGCGCGGTAGATCACGGCATTTTGAAGGCGGCCAAGCTGCGCTATGCCACAAATAATACCTACACTCTGTCCGCACCATTGGAACTGGCAGAGCTGCCGGATCGCACGCTGGCTGACCACTTTGATGCCTATGTCAGCGGCACCAATCAGGTGCAGGCCGCCATTCAGGCCACCCGGTATGACGATGAACACCAGGAGGTAATCGGCGGCGTGACAGTTCCGGGTGAGGAAACGATCCTCTATACCGCTACCTCTGATTTTATCACCGATGCGGTGGCAGTGGAACAGATCGGTGTGGATTATGCAACGCTGGCGTTGAACAGCCTGACACCCATTCGCTTTACCATCCGCAACACCGGGCTGAACGATGTGACAAACCTAACGGTCAGCCTTGGCAGCGGGGAAACCGCCACCCTTACGGAAACACTGCTGCCCAATGAAAGCACCACCCTTACCGTCTGGCACCATGTGGGGGATCTCGTGACCGACCCGGGCTATACCATCACCGCCGCTGGCGGCATCCACGAAAACGGCACAGTGTATCTGGATTATCCCGACATTGGCATCTCGCAAATGGAAGTGATTGCGGAGAGCGCCGGCAAGCGCACGGTGCGCATGACCCTCTATAATTCCTCTGCCGCCACGCTGGCTGGCGGAAAGAACCGCGAGGTGAAGCTTGCGTTCTATGCGGATGATCTGCATACCGAACCTGCAGAGGTAGCCTGCACCACAAACGGCGTATCGGTTAGCGGTAATGAAATCACCATTTCCGAAGACAGCGCCCTCGCCCGCATTGATCAGGGAACCTTTACACTGGACCTGACCTATGATCTGGGCGAGTATATGACATCCATTGGCAAAACCGAGATCCCCAATGTGGGTACCTATCTGTACGCCGAGGCGTGGGCGGAAGGCCTGATCGGTGGAACGGGAAGCAATCAGCGACTGCCGGAGTATAACGGCAGTGACAGCGAGGCCAGCGTCCATATGACCGGCGCACTGGCTCGCACCGGAGAGCAGCTGACGATGGATGTGACACAGGGGAACGACGGCAACGGTCACAGCACCGCCGCCATTACCCTGCGCAACAACTGCCTGCAGTCTCAGACTAGCGCAGAGCTGGTGGCCACGCTGCTGGATGCTGCCGGGACCGTTCTGGAAACGAAAAAGACCAGTATTGGCGGTGCCATCTCCGGGGAAACCTTCCAGACGGAAACCGTCACCTTCTCCCGGCTTGGCACCCGCGTAGTGGTGCGAGCCGCAGTGCCCGGTAATGACCTTCTGACCTTTGAAGGTCTGGCAGTGGAGCTCGGCGATTTTACCGCCAACGGAACGAACTATACCTATACGTTGCAAAATGATAGCGGAGCAACATCTACGCTAGTCACAGCGGTGTCTGGAAACGGCGAGCCCGTGAGCATCAACGGACAGGCTCTGTCCACCGGCGGCAGCGCAACCGTTGCCATCCCCAACAGCGGCACAACCGACATTGTCGTGAGAATCGGTGCTAAAACCTACACGCTGACGATTCTGCGCAATAGCGGCACAGGCGGCAATGAAGGCGGTAGCGGCAGTGGCGGCGGCAGCGGCTACAGCTACTACACCATCAAGGCAACTGCCGGGGCTGGCGGCTCCATTTCTCCCTCCGGCAATGCTAGCGTCCGTGAGGGCAGAGATCAGACCTTCACCATCACTCCGGATAAGGGCTATGCTGTCGCCAACGTCAAGATTGACGGCAAGAGCATTGGCGCGGCGAAGTCCTACACCTTTGAGAATGTCAGCAGAACCCATACCATCGAGGTCATCTTTATGAAAGCCAACGGCAACCCCCAGACCGGCGTGTTTGTGGATGTAGCCACCGGCAGCTATTATGAGGACGCTGTGGATTGGGCAGTGGAGAACGGCATTACGCAGGGAACCGATGATACCCATTTCTCCCCGGATGGCATCTGCACCCGTGCGCAGGCCGTGACCTTCCTGTGGCGTGCCGCTGGCAGTCCCGAACCTGAAACCCGCGCCATGCCCTTCACTGACGTCCCCGTGGGCAGCTATTATTACGACGCTGTGCTGTGGGCGGTAGAAAACGGCATCACCAAGGGCACCAGCGACACCACGTTCAGCCCCAACATGACCTGCACCCGCGCCCAGATCGTCGCGTTCCTGTGGCGTTCCGAGAAGTCCCCGGCAGCGGGTACAGCCAATCCCTTTGCCGATGTGAAGTCCACCGCCTACTATGCAGGCGCTGTACTGTGGGCGGTCAAGGAGAACATCACCAAGGGAACCACCAGCACGACATTCAGCCCCAATGCGGATTGCACCAGAGCGCAGATCGTGACCTTCCTCTGGCGCTGCAAGAAGTGACCGGCTGACATACGGCTAAACATCAAAGCCGCTGGCATGACCCCATAAGCGAACATCGGACAGCGCAGCGGACGGGCATCTCGCCCTGAAGCTGCGCTGTTCTCTTTTCGCTACAAGAAACAAATCAATGACATTTTGAGCTGCGCCGCTATCCCAGCGCGGCAAGGAGACAGCATTATGAAAAGAATCACAAGAATCATTCGTCCGATCATCTGCATGGCCGTCCTTCTCTTTGCCATGACCACGGCAGTCATGGGCTGCTATCAGAAAGGGACGGAGCCTATCGACATTCCCGACAGAACGCCTTCCGGCACATCTGCGCCTCAGCCATCAGCGACTCTCGCGGGCGAAGTTATCCCCTCGGTGGACAGGCAGACAGAGTTGGCGGAAGCCAGAGCGAAGAATCCCGACACCGTGGCGTGGCTGTATATCCCCGGTGCGGAGGTGGACGACCCTGTGATGCAGGCGGAGGACAACGGCTATTACCTAAAGCTGGATGAAAACGGCGAGTACGCCATGTGGGGCTGCTATTATGCCCATTGTGAAAACGAAATCGGCAGCAGGGACAAGCTGGACAAAAACACCACCATTTTCGGCCACTCCGCCAGTAACTGCGACCCGGACGGTGTGCGGTTCACCAAGCTATACCGCTATATGGACGCAGACTTCGCAAAGGAGCATCCGTATATCTATCTCTCTGTGGATGGCGAGGATATGATTTTCCAGATTACTGCCCTGTTTATAACGGATATTGAATTTGACTATATCAATCCCAATCCCATAGGCGGCGAGCTTACCGACTTCTTCCAGACCGTGGAGAGGAAAAACTGGCTTGACTTTGATGGCGTGACCTTCTCCGAGGAAGATACTGTTCTGACCCTCTCCACCTGCTGCCGGAAGTATGACAAGGCTAACAGCGGCAATCAGCGGCTGGTGGTCATGGCAAAGCTGCTGCCGGAGGGCGCAACCGCACAGGAGTTCAGCGTATCCCTTGTGGATAGTCCTGAAATGCCCTAAAAGAAATCAGAATACGACGATAATAGGATACCCATCCTTGCGGTACTGAAAAGCAGCGTATGGTATAGGGAAAACGGTGGCTGCTCTGTACGGGGCGGCCGTTGTTTTTGCTGTCCCAACATTTTTCAGATGAAAGGGACCTATGCGTATGACAGGAGAGCACAGGAGGTGCCGCTAATGCTGCGGCAACAAGCCGCGCCGGGAGCATAGCCGGACGATACCCAGACACAGTAGGATACCTATGCCCTCCGGCAGCTACCGACAATTTCCATACTGAACCGCACCGAAGCGCCCATACAGGCTTTTATGCCTGTGTGGGCGCTTTTTGTCGTTCCCGGCACTTTTTCGCCGTGGGCTGCCGCTCCCCGCCCCTTCGTTCTGGAAGGAATGACCATCCCAACAGAACGAAAGGAGCGCAGCATGAGCCGCGAAAAAAATATTTTTGAGAAATTTCCGAAAAAATGGCCAAAAGGGGCATTTGGAAAACCAGTAAGGGGTGAAAGGGGAAACCACGACCTGCCTTCCGGCGCGAAGGGAGGTGAGAAAATGGACCTTGAACACCATTACCGGCACAAGCAGCACGCCTTCGATGCGTTCTGCAAAAGGACCATCCGAAATGAGTCTGCTAACGCTTTCCGTCAGGTTCGCGTCCAGCAGGACCGCTTCGTGTCCCTGAGCGATCTGCCGGAGGAGGGCAGCGAGGCGCTTGCGACCTATGACCTCTATCCGTGGGAATACACATCCTTCCCCGTGGACGGCGATGTGATCCTCATTAAGGACGACAGGCTGGCTGACGCGCTGACTGTTTTGCCCCAGAGCCTCCGGGATATCTTTCTGATGTACTGGTTCCTGGAGCTGGCAGATCGGGAGATCGGCGAAAAGCTGAGCCTTCCCCGGAGAACGGTCAATCATCGCAGGCAGCGAGCCTATGAGCTGCTAAAAGAGCTGATGGGAGGTGACGCAAATGAGTAAGCACAAGCTGATCCCGTATCCGGTGATCGCCGCCGCTGTGCGGGGCGACCCAGAGGCGGTGAACCAGGTGCTGGATCACTATTCCGGCTACATAGCGGCTCTGTCCATGCGCAGAGGGTATGACCAGAACGGGAACCCCTGCCTTGCAGTGGACGAGGAGATCCGCCGCCGGATCGAGACGAAGCTGATCGTCGCCATCCTGAGTTTCGACCTGAACTGAACCCAGGCGGGATCTGACCGCGCGCACCCCTTTCCGCGCGGCTGAGCCCTTTGCTCCTTGACAAAGAAAGCCCGGCAAATCCCGGTGCAGCATAGAGCAGACGGATACATTCCCGTCTGTGCGGAGCTATACGGCCGGTGCGCCATGACCCTTCAACGAGGCGAGCGATATCCACCAGGCCGCAAAGCGGGCAAGGCAGCCCGCAGGCCACGATGCACAGACGGGGCGATACTCCCTTGCAGTCACAGTCCGGGCGTGCAGCCGTATTCAGGCGGTGAGGCGTCGCAGGCAATGAGCAGGGCCGCGCGAGAACCGCGCGGGGGTGGGATCCCCGTGGAGCTGAAAAGCCATTCAGCCGTCCGTTTCTGCTGTTCTTTGTAAGCTATCAAAACATGATTTGTTTTCAGACGATTAGAAAGGGGCTAACTATGCAAACGACCGTTTCATCTGAAAAGAAATACGCCCCGCCGAAGCGGAGCGAAAAACAGATCGGCAACACAACCTTTATCGTCAATTCCTTCTTTCGAGAAAAGAGCGACGAGAGTATTGCCGTAAAGTTGGAACGTCTGATGAAAGCGGACGTTCAGAAAGAAGCTACAACTTAATTCTCCCAAACAGGCAGACAGGGACAAAAAGACGCGGTATAATGAAGGTGACTTCAAAACCGTGTTTGACTGCCGGATGGGAGGTTACTATGTATCATCAGTCAAACACCGCTGCCGCGCTTCAATTCCCTTACAACGCTATGAGCGTCGAAGCTGTTACCGCTTTGTACTGCCGTTTGTCGCGTGACGATGAATTGCAGGGCGACAGCAACAGTATCATCAACCAGAAAAAGATCCTTCAACGCTACGCACTTGACCACGGCTACAAAAACTATCGCTTTTATATTGATGACGGCATTTCGGGTACAACGTTCAACCGCCCTGGCTTCCAGCAAATGATTGCGGATATCGAAGCCGGCCTTGTCAAGCGGGTCATTATCAAGGATATGTCACGCCTGGGCCGTGATTATCTGCAAGTGGGCATGTATACCGAGATCATGTTCCCAGAGCATGACATTCACTTTATTGCTGTCAACGATGGCGTGGACAGCACCCAGGGTGATAATGAGTTCACTCCTTTTCGGAACATCATCAATGAGTGGTATGCGAAGGACACCAGCAAGAAGATCCGTGCCGTGATGAAGGTCAAAGGCAACGCCGGCGAGCATCTGACAACCCTGCCGCCCTATGGCTACATGAAGTCTCCTGACAACAAAAAGCTGTGGGTCAGGGACGAGGAAGCCGCAGCGGTAGTCTATGAGATCGGCCTATATGTGATGGACGGTTTCGGACCGTCCCAGATTGCAAGGAAGCTGACAGAGCGAAGGATATTGACCCCGGCCGCCTATTATGCCAGCAGGGGCCGGAAAGCAAGCAATATCAAGCGGGGCTTGCCTTACGCATGGGATGCCTCCACCGTAGCGGATATCATGGACCGCTGGCGGGAGTACCTGGGGCACACGGTCAATTTCAAGACGAGGAAGAAGTCCTACAAGAGCAAAAAGGTCATCCATAATCCGGAAAGTGAGTGGCTGATCTTTGAGAACACCCATGACCCGATCTGGACGGAGGCAATCGCAGATGCCGCGAGAGCAGCAAGGCAGACGCGCCGTCGTCCTACAAAAATGGGAGAAATGGGGATGTTCTCCGGCATGATGTTCTGCGCGGACTGCGGATCTGTCATGTATCAATGCAGAGCCACCAACTTCCGGCGCGAGCAGGAATACTACCTGTGCGCCGGCTACCGAAAGAGCCGTGACTTCTGCGGTCAGACCCATTCCATCCGCACGGTGATCTTGGAGGAATTGATTCTGGAAAACCTGCGGGAGATCGTTTCCTTCGCCTCCCGCAGTAAGGACGAGTTTGTGAGGCTGGTCATGGACAGTGACCTGCGGCAGCGCGACCGGGATCTTGCAAAGCGGAAACGGCAGCTTGCCGATTCCGAAAAGCGGATCACAGAGCTGGATGCTATCTTCAAGCGGCTCTATGAGGACAACATTTCGGGCAAGCTCTCCGATGAACGCTTTCAGAAGCTCTCTACGGACTATGAGAAGGAAGAACAGGATCTCAAGGTGCTGGCGAGTTCCCTTCGGAAAGAAGTGGAGCTGGAGGAAAGCAAATCGTCGGATGTTGATCGTTTTCTCTCCGTTGTGGAGAGATACACGGATATCCCGGAGCTCACGCCCTGCATACTCCATGAGTTCGTGGAGAAAATCATCGTCCATGCGGCCAGCGACCCAAAGGGCAAGAATCGGACGCAGGAGATCGACATTTACTACAAGGGTATCGGAGTCTTGGAAATGTCAAAAGTCACGGCATCAACGGAAAAATGAGAAAACGGTACAGCCGAAGCTATACCGTTCTCTCTTTCCTCACGATGTTTTCTTATCGGGAGCTGCCTTTGCAAGCCCTCTTTTTTATTGTCGAAACACTCTGCTGTTGTACACGGCTAACGCCGCGATGAGCGACAGAACAGTGGAAAAGATCAGCTTCACCGGCGCGAGCGCTTGCAGGCTGGCGAGAAAATACGTCCAGCCGTCGGCTTCCAGCTTGATGCGAAAGGCCGGAATGCAATAGCCCATCGCGACATACGCCGCGGCAAAGATCACGGCAAACGCTATGATCGCCCAGCGTCTCTTTTTCATCTCCCACGCTCCTTTCTTATCACTGTACCGCGCAGCCGCCCCATTCGACGACCGTGAAGCCCGTGCGCTCGGGTGCGGAAAGCTCCTGCGCGGGAAGGTCGACAAATTTCTCCGACGGCTGCCACGCCATGAAGACGCGCAGCAGCGTGTCAGGCGCGGGATCGACCGTGAGCTTGGCAGAATCCGTATAAACGTCCTGCTGGAACGAAATCAGATTGTAGGCGTTGTCCTGCATCTGCGGCAGCCAGTAGATGATGAACTCGTTCGCTTCCTCGCGCGTTAGGCCCAGCTGTGTGAGCGCATCCTCGAAGAACGCCGCGGTATCCTCTCCCGCGACGCAGAAGCCGGTGGAAAAGTCGTAATCCGTCCCCGACGTGCCCTCCCAGTAGAGGTAGCGGTGGGTTTGGCCGCTCTCGTCCGTCAGCGTGCCATCCGGCGCGGCGCGGAC
>ERZ780151.1439-NODE-1439-length-17361-cov-3.400728_pt1 | contig 17361 bp, 19 predicted proteins | sample MGYA00510983_ERZ780151 | MGnify/ENA primary metagenome ERZ780151 (study PRJEB29588, sample SAMEA2144623) | human gut metagenome | biome: human gut; feature: human-associated habitat; material: faeces | place: Denmark | collected 2008/2010 ... | reverse complement strand
GTCCCTTGGCGTAATACGCGCCGGACGGAGAGCAGATGATGAAGAAGCGATAAGTGTGAGAGGCGTGAACGCCCAGCATCACATCCGTCGAGATCATCGTCGGGCGGATATACAGCGAAGTGCCCGGCGCGCTCGGCACCCAATCCGCATCGACCTTCAGCAGCGCGGTCAGACCCGCCAGCGCCTCCTCCACATCGATCTTCGGCATGCCCATGCGCTCGGCAGAGCGATTCATGCGCTCAAAGTTGTCGCGCGGACGGAAGAGATTCAAACCGCCGTCCTTGCGGCGATAGCATTTCATGCCTTCAAAGATCTCCTGCGCATAGTGGAACACGGTGCAGGCCGGATCCATCACAAACGGGCCGTAGGGCACCACGCGGGCGTCATGCCAGCCGCGTCCTTTTTCGTAATCCATGATGAACATATGATCGGTAAAGATCTTGCCAAAGCCGAGTTTGGATTCATCCTCCGGCTTTTTTTTCGGATTGGTTGTGAGCGTCACAGGAATGTCGTACATGGTCGTATCCTCCATCAAAGTTCGGTTTGCCGCGAACTCTGGGGCAAAAATGCCTCGAATCGTAGTGGTTCTATTGTATCGCCACATGTACATAATGTCAAGCGCTTCCGTTGTCGAATCCTGCGGAAATGCGCTCTTTTTTGCAGGAAATCGGCGAAATCTTCTCACCTTTTCCGCCATAATCGTGCAAAACTAGAATGTTTCGTCAGTTATGATACGATTTCGCGCGAATGGCCGGCAATCAAAAAAGAGCGCTTCCGCGCCCCTTTTGAAACTTTGTTTACTCCAGATAGTCCTTCAGCTTCCAGTCCATTTGGTATGTGCTGGTGTCCGTGGCCATGTAGGGGGGATCGACAAGGAACACGACGTCCGGCGAGCAGCCGTATTTGTCCGCCAGCACCTTGTAATCGCAGCAGACCACTTCAAGGCCGTCAAGATAGCCCCCGCAGCGGTAGTCGGAAAGGCGCAGGTTGTTGTAGAAGCTCTGCTTCCCGAGCTCCTCCAGGTTCAGGGCGTATTTCCCGGAAAACAGCAGGGAGGATGAGAGGGTGATGTAATCCACCGCTCCTGTTTGTTCCTCCTGCCGGATGCGTTCGAGAAATGCCGCACGCAGGCTTCCGGTTATCATCTTATGGCGGGGATGTTCCCGTGCCATATCCCGCAGGTCCGCCAGCAGACGGTTGGTCCGGCCGATATTCTCCAGACGCCCGCGGTAGTTGTCGTGGTCATTGTAAATGACCGTCGCGTCAGGGCGTTCCCGTTTGGTGATGTGCGCCAGCAGGCCGGAACCGCCGAACAGGTCGACAAAGACCGTCTTGTCACCGAAACGTTCCAGTACCTTTCTGAATTCTGACGCGAACATGCGTTTCTGCCCCACGAAAGGAAGCGGGGCCTGGCTGTAAATGTTAGTCTTTTCCATTATATAATCAGTTTGTCGTGAGATATAAGTGTTTGTATTTCCGGCACAAAGTTCCGCACTTCCTGCCATGAAAGCAAAAAACAGGCGCCACTTATACTGCATGGAGCGTACACTCCTTCTTGAAACGTCCGATAATCTCGTAGATTTTCCGTTCCGAAACACCATGCCTCACCGACAGGGCGGCGACGCAGTAGGTGACCTTGTCACCCTGAAGCCGCATACGTTCATACTCCTTGTACAGGTCGAGATACCTGCAGTCATCCGGCTTGAAACCCATCGCCCTCAGGCGTTCAAGAACCTCCCTGTTAAAATTTAGAATCTCAAATAATGTCATAACGAATATTTTCTTAACTTTGCAAAGCCAATCATTTTTGTAACATAAAAAAAGCAGAACCGCAACAGAGGGTATTTGCCCCCGGTTGCGCGGTTCTGCGTAGTGTTACAAAGTGATTGGCGTTACTTTTAACAGGCCGGGGGCTTTTATTATCTTCATAACGTCCCCGGCAAGATCCCTGACTTTTTTAGTCTTATATGTACGGGCTTTATACCTTTAAGACCGCAAGATATATTATGTGGTCGCATTTTTTTTGCGATATACCTTTCCCGTGAAAGAAATAGTTTTTCAATTTAAGTAAATTACTTCATTTATATTATTTACTGATTAAGTGATTTATAATAAATACACATTCTACTATATAAGTATAATATGTGAAATATATTTAAAGTAAAATAGTATTTACGTAAAATGCTTGGCAATCTGTGTGATATTTTGTATCTTTACACCGTAATAATCAAGGAGATATGAACATTATGAAGACAATTACGACAGCATGTGTCAATCACAAGGGTGGTGTCGCCAAGACGACCTCACTGTTGAATCTGGCTGCCGGAATCGCACGGCTGCACGGAAAGAAGGTATGTATTATCGATGCGGATCCGCAGGCGAATACGACGATGGCGGCATTCGGGGAGGAAATGGCAAGTCTTTCCACGGAGGCCTTGCTTGAGAGCGTGCTGCAGGACTGCATGCAGGACAAGCCTCTGAATCTGAAGCCGCAAAAATGGCTGGAGAAGGTGGATATATTGCCGGCATCTCTGGACCTGGCGGCAACGGAGGTGGTGATGAACACCACGCCGGGAAGGGAGTTCCTTTTCAGGGAGATTATAAAGGTACTGGCGGAAAATTATGAGTATATACTTATAGACTGTCCGCCCTCGCTGGGAATCATTACGCAGAACGCGCTCATGGCAAGTGACTTTGTCATCATACCCACGGACGGGAACTATTTCGCAATGAAGGGTATCGAGAAGATACATTATATCATCAGCCTGCTCAGAAGGAAGCTGGGCGCGCAGGTACGCATACTCGGATACTTCATGACCAGGTTCAATGCGAAAAGAAAGCTGGATGCGGATATAAGGGAGAGCCTGAAGGAGGCGCTGGGGGAAGGAATGTTTGAAACAACGATCCGCAACAACGTGGCCTTGGGAGAATCCCAGTACAACGCGCAAAGCATTTTTGATTATGCGCCCTCGTCAAACGGGGCTGAGGACTACAGGAAGCTGACGGAGGAATTTGTCGGGAGAGTGAAAAGGATGAATAAACAAAATACTGGAAAATGAAAGAGTTCAAGTCAAGAGGGATCTCACTGGAGAACATGGTGGGGGAAAACACGGTGAAAGAAAAGGGCATGACTGGAAAGCCTGCGGGAAAAACATACAACCAGACTATCGCGCTGGCAGAGGATCTTGTGTGGGAATTGAGAACATTCGCCGCGGATCACCGGTACAGGGGCGTCAAAACGATACTTGAAGCGATGATAGGGTGCTTCCTCAAAGAGGACGGGACACTGGACCGAGAAAAGCTGGAGGATTTCTGGAGAGAATATGTGGAGAAGTGAAATATGGAAATTACTATAAAAGTAACAGTCGGATAAAAGTAAGATACTTAACTAAAAAAAACATGAAAAAGATATTCGGATACATATTGGCCGCCTCGCTTGCCTGTACGCTTGCATCATGTGAAAAGGACGAAATTTTGCCGGAGCCGGAACCGCCCGTGGTGAATCCCGGCGGAAGTCAGGAGGAGGAAGAAGAACCCGGAGAGGAACCGGAAAAAATACAGCTGGGCGTCACCGCCGCATTGCAGGGCATGCAACAGACAAGGGGGATCATTGAGGCGTTCGTGCCGGGACACGCCATGGGAGTGTTTGTCAATACGGACGGGACGGAAGCCGCAGGCCCGAAAAACGCCTCCTACGTCTTTGACGGGAAAGAATGGAACGCTGCCGGCGAGGTACCGGTGGAGGGGGATGCGGAGGTTGTCGCATATCTGCCGTATGACAACGCGGTGACTGACTGCAAGAATGTGCCGTTTGATCTGGCGGACCAGGATGACATCCTGTACGGATCCGCCAGGGTGACAAAAGACATGCCCACCGCCGACCTGATGATGCGGCACGCAATGACGCTTGTACGTGTGCGGCTGATGAAAAACGAGTACATCGGTGCGGGAGTGGTATCGGATATGACATTCTCGGAAATATATACCGCCGGAACGGTCGACGCCTTGTCCGGAACTGTGAAGATGGACTACAACAGGGGACGTGGTGCGGTCAGAGTCGGAGGGAACTACGCCCTGAATGATGCGGATCCGGTCGTTGTCGATGCGATTCTTATTCCAAGGGCATCATATGACCACCAGGCATGTGTCAGCTTTACCATTGACGGACAGAAGCACACTTATGCATTCCCGGTGCAGCATGAATGGAAGGCGGGCATGAAATACACCTATACGCTGAATATGACGGGGAATTACAACGCGCCGGTCAACAAGGAACAGGTGGATATTGATGTGGAATACTGGAGCCAGTACGGCAAGACCGATGAAATCATACTCAATCCTGATCCGGACGATTATCCTTTCAAGATATGGCCGAACTACACAGAATACGGATACGACTGTTATCAAAACGAAGGCAAGGTGTTCGGGACATTCTATACGCCTTTCTGTGATGATGGCGAAGGGGAGATGAGATTTGTATTCATGAGGCAGGGTACCAATGAGATTGTGGAGAAGTTCCAGCCGATAGACATCAAGACCAATGGAGGATGGGACGGCAAGCGCATCCAGTGTTATGTCACCTCCGCACCGGGAACCTACCAGCTTGTCCCATTGTTCCGTAGGAAAGGAGAAACAATGTGGTGTAGGGCCGTTGGATATTCTTATGGAAGCACTGATCAGGAGTGGCTGTATGAGGTGAAGGCGCCCGCATCAGAGAATTTGCCGGCATTGCGCATGATGGAGGTGGAAGGGCAGGGATATACTTCTATTCTTGCATATCCGGTGCCTGATGACACTCCATGGAACCTGGTATATGTTTTGTCCAATAAAGGAGAAAAAGCATTGAGAGGCGAAATTAAAGCGGTCTGGGAGCGTGAGTTCAAGATGAATTCTAATTCATACAGACCAAGTATTAAAAGAAAAGGTGCGGTCAATGATGACGAATGGAGGGATGAGATTGGTACTGTGGCTGTTGATGTTCCGGCAGGAATACGTTTCTGGAAAGGTATTATGGAGTGCCAGTTCCCGGTTAAACGATTGGATCCTAAATACGATGGAGTTGGTTATGCAACTCCTTTAGTTCATCTGTATTGGAAAGCGGAAGGTTCCAATGAATGGGTATTGCTTCGGTGTGATGCAGACTATCTCTTCAACCGCAACTATACGGACGGATATATTTGGGATGAGACAACGAATTATATAAAAATACTTCCACAAAGTTGGAATAACAGAAATTGAAATGAATATATTTACCGATAAGCAATTACAGAAAGCCGAACAAATACTATGCTCTCCATTGGCAAAGTTGTCGGATCTGACATCTTCCGATATACGTAATTTGGCCGTGGTGTGGAGTTATTATTCGGGAAAGATCGAAGGGAATACATATACATATGTGGAGACGGAAGCGCTTCTGAAAGACGGCATCACTTCTGAAAAAAGATATGAGGATGCAAAAATGTTGAAGAACCTGCATAACGTCTTTGTGTCGGAAATGGAATATATCCATAAAGGAGGTAATACGGAAATGATAGATGAACGTACATTGCTCCGGCTGCATTCCGGTTTGTCTTCCGGGTTGGTTTCCGATGAAGAAGCCGGACAGTTCAGGACACGCCCGGTACGGATCAGCGGGACGGAATATATACCTCCGCGTGATGTGTATGAGATCCGCTTCAAGTTAAGCGAGGTCCTGTATCGCCAGACTGAACTGGACAATCCTCTTGAACGTGCCGTATATTTACACTGTAACATTGCGAAAATACAACCGTTTATAGATTGTAACAAACGGACCGCACGCCTTGTGGAAAGTATTGTAATGATGAATGCCGGACTGATCCCGGTATATTCGGCCAGAGAGGCTGATATCCTGAACTATCGAAAAGGACTGGTCAGCTTTTATGAAAACGGAGCATATGAACTGTATGCCGATTATTTTTTGGAAAGACAAATAAGCCGGATAAGAGAACTGACAGCTGATACCGGCATGGAGATATAAAATTCATTGGCATAAACAATTTGAATTTAAGGTGGAGAGGTCCTGTTGCAGTGATGCACCGGGACTTCATTTTTAAACGTAAACACATTAAAGAGATTCAAAAGAAAACAGCATAAGCTCCTATAAGAATATGCTTGGTATCTGTTCCAACAGTACTATTACAGCCAATTTTGAACCTCCAATTTCCATATCTAACTTCATAATTGTAGGAAACAATGGAATAATACTTTCCAAAGGGCAAAGATATATTGTTGGTAGTGTGGACTGGAAAAATGTGATTTATGGTAATGGTAAATATGTGGCAGTGGGAGGTGATGGATATATATCTACTTCAACAGATGGGATTAATTGGACAACACCCAAAAACATAGGAGGAAATTTAACTATTAGTTGGTTTTGTGTTTGTTATGGAGGTGGAAAATTTGTTACGATGGGTCTTAATGAATATACAGCCACTTCAACAGATGGCATTAATTGGACAATATCAACAATGACACCAAATAATGTGGTTAATTGGTTTGATGTTATTTATGCTAATGGAAGATATGTTGCAGTAGGTAATAATACTTATACAACCTCTTCAGTAGATGGAATCAATTGGCTAACACCTGAGCAAGTTAAAAACAATAGCATGAGTAATTTTTCAGGTGTTACTTATGGAAATGGAAAATTTGTGGCAGTGGGAAATGATGGAAATATAACTACTTCCACTAACGGAGTAAATTGGACAACACCTATAACTGTAGGAAGTATATTTCATGATTGGACTAATATTTGTTATGGAAATGGGAAATTTGTGGTTGTAGGAGATAGAGGATATAACGATGGATATGTAACCACTTCAACAGATGGTGAAAATTGGACTACGCCCGAACAAATAAAAGATGAATCAGGTAAAGTAGTTACAGCAACTCTCAACGGCGTTTGTGCCGTAATCATCGGTGACTTATAGTTGCCACAGTTTTTTTCGGTCCACTACCAGAAGCTAAAGCTCTTGGCAGTGGATCTTTAGCTTTTATTGGAAAAGCTCCTAGCTATCCTTCGTTCAACCTTTTCTAGTTCCTTAAATTTGATCTTGGATATCGAATTGTAGATTGTCGCCTCGTTTATGTCCGCATAGATTTCCGTAGTGCGGATGTTGGTATGCCCCAGAATTTCCTTTATAGTTGTGAGTGGCGTGTCATGATAAAGCAGAAGGGTGGCAGTCGTATGGTGTGCAACGTGAAAAGAAATGTTTTTCCGGCTGCGAAAAAGCTTCTTGTAAACACGTTTTATAACCCGATTGCACACTGCATTGGACGGCATATAAAAGAGTTTTTCCCGTGTACGGTGAAATAATCTTATCACTTCGAGTGCCTTTCCTGAAAACATCTGTTCAATGGGAACAAAAACTTTCTGTGATGTCTTCTTCATTGTGAGGAAAAGCCATCGCTTGTTCCTGATCCGTTTAATATTTGAATATTCCACTTTGCAGATATCGGAATAGCGCAGACCGGTCAGACACGAGAACAGAAAACCGGAAAGAATCTCCCGCTCCTTTTCTTCCATCGTGTCGAAATTGTTTTCCTGAAATTGATAGAGCACGACCAGTTCCTTAGTCGTCAGGCTTTCCCTGAAAGTTTTCTCCGGTTTCACATTGCAAAGGCTAAACAATTCCTCTATGGAATGTTTGATATACCCTTTCAGGCAAGCCTGTCGGAGTGCCTTTTTTAAATGTTTCATATGCTTGACAATCGTGTTGGCTTTCATTCCCATGGAACAAAGAAAGCGCTCGTACCCGCATACGAATATTTTGTCTATATCACAGAAAGCCGCTTCCGGAGCATATTCTTCCAATGTATCCAGTGTCCGGAGATAGTTCTTTCGGGTGGACTCCCTGATGCCGGTCTCCATACATACGTCAGAGAAAAAATCGACAAAGGCAACATAGTGCTTGTCAGTCTCCCCTTCAGGCAGCATTGCCTTGACCTTGTCATAATACCCACCCAAATATTTTTCTTTCTGGGGGGGGAGGCTTCGTTCTCCTCACATAGGTCGGATATCGAGAGGGTGAATTCATTTCCTCCCAATAGTATATATATGTTTCCCTTGATATCACCCTTCCCAAATTGGAGAAGGTGGCTTTTTATACAATCACGCAGCCGGGTGCCCAGAATATTTAATGAATCCATTTTTAGAAACAAAAATAATTCTATTTATCGTGTTTCCAACAAAAACATCCCGACAGGTCATAAATTCGTTCTACGGTCTTCTGATTGTGAAATGAGAGTTATCGTTTTGTCCTGTATGAGGCTAAAAACGGGCAAGAAACAGGTACTAGAAGTTTTCCGGTACCTGTTGTCGTGTTGGCTTGCTTTGAGAAAGAAAACTTTAATCAGCCAGTCTAAGAATGGAATTAAAGGTTGTCTTGACCTTATTGCCCGAATTATCTCTTATCGGAATGGGTTCGCTCCACGACATGCCGTCATTAGAGAATGAGATATATCCGTCTTCTCCGACCACAACGAATTTTCCATCTGAATATATGACGGACTTCCATTTGCTCGTTCCGGCCATGAAAGCAGTTCCCCAGATTGTTCCATTTGTGGATGTGGAGATATATCCATCATCTCCGACAGCGACAAATACTCCGTTTCCAAAAGCCATAGAATTGCATGTTTTCAGTCCTCCCATGGAATGCGATGTCCATGTGATCCCATCTACCGACCTATACACCGTGCCATTCTTGAATGCCCAGAAAACATCCTGCGCGAAAATTATACCTTTCAATATACCTGTTCCGGGACCCGCCACGTCATATCCGCTCCATGAAACCGCATCAGTTGAGACGGCCGATATCAAATTCCGGTTGCTGTAACTCCCCACAGCGACGTATTTACAATTGCCATGGGCTACACCATAATACGTATTGAAATAACTGGTGTTGCTGAATTTAGAGGCAAATGTCCAGTTATCCCCATCATTCGATATGGCAATGGAGGAATAGGGGTCAAAATCATCAACGTCCCTTAATCCGGCTGCGACAAACTTTCCACTCGCATACATAACTGTCTTACATTTTGTTGTCGAGCCGTTCCCAGAAACAACCAACCTTTTAGGGGTACTCCAATTCACTCCGTCTGCCGAATTGGTAATATACCCGCTATAAGCCCCGTTATTGCCTTTGGATGCTCCAACCGCAACATATTTGCCGTTTCCGTAGGCTATTGAATACCAGTCAGCAGTACCGATCACATAACTTTCTCCCCTGGAGAGAATGACACCATTATTTCCCGTGAGCACATAATCCGAAATGGAGAGCGGAGATTCGAAATTGGCTGTAATAGTACTGTTGGAGCTAAGTAACATGGATAATGTACTTCTTTAAACATACAAACCTGTGTAATTGCGATAAATAGATTATTTTTGAAACTAAAAAATGGAACAGCTGAATATATTGGCCACAAAATTACGCAACTGCATTACTAATTTTTTTACTCAGGCAGAAGCTGTCGGTGTAAAGGGAAACATATATCTTTTTCTGGAAGGAGAAGAACTCAGCTTTTCAATATCAGAGTTGCAAGGTACCTCTGATTTCGAAAAGCCGCTGAAAGAAAAAAAACTGGGCGGATACTATGATCAGGTTAGAATCACTCTACCTGAGGGGGGGCCAGGCAAAAGTTACAACATGTTTACCGATTTCTTTTCCGACATATGTGCTGATATAAATATCAAGGACTCCACACGTAAAAACTATTTTCGGACTCTTGATACATTGAAAGAGTATGCTCCAAACGCACATTTGTCAGATATTGATTCCAGCTTTGTATGTGGTTATGAATTATTCCTTTCCTCTTTGAAGATGAAAGCCAATACTATAATCAAACATCTGAAACATTTAAAGAAGGCCTTTCACCAGGCTTGTCGGAAAGGCTTTATAAAACATTCTGTAGATGAACTGTTCAGCCTCTGTAATGTTAGACCAGAGAAAACCTTCAAAGAAAGCCTGACGACTAAGGAACTGGTCGTGCTCTATCAATACCTGCAAAACAATTTTAATACACTGGAAAATAGAGAACGAGAGATTCTTGCCGGCTTTATATTCTCATGTCTGACCGGTCTGCGCTATTCCGATATCTGCAAAGTGGAATATTCAAATATTAAACGGATCAGGAACAAGCGATGGCTTTTCCTCACAATGAAGAAGACATCACAGAAAGTTTTTGTTCCCATTGAACAGATGTTTTCAGGAAAGGCACTCGAAGTGATAAGATTATTTCACCGTACACGGGAAAAACTCTTTTATATGCCGTCCAATGCAGTGTGCAATCGGGTTATAAAACGTGTTTACAAGAAGCTCTTCCGCAGTAAAAAGAATATCTCTTTTCATACTGGGCGTCATACGGCAGCCACACTGCTGCTGTATCATAACACGCCACTCACAACTATAAAGGAAATTCTTGGCCATACCAATATTCGTACTACAGAAACATATGCGGATATAAATGAAGCGACAATTTACAATTCCATATCCAAAATAAAATTCAAGGAACTGGAGAAGGTTGAACGGAGGGTGGCCAGAATCTTTTCTGATAAGTTCTGAAGACTACCAATAGGTAAACCGACTTCTGACAGCAGATCAAAATATTTGAAATAAGCTTCTGCTTAACGATGTATACAAGAAGTCGTCATTCCGTTTTATTTGATTTGTAGTGTATATTATATCGTATGAGGAAGAAAAAAGCTAATTAGGACAGCCTTCATACCAACAGTACTATTACAGCCAATTTTATAAGTAGTAAGTTCATAATTGTAGGGAACAATGGGTATGTGATCACTCCTTTAGGAACACAACAGACAGGACAGTGTGATTGGAAGTATGTGGCCTATGGCAATGGTAGATACTTTGTAAGTGGCAAAATGGAGGAAGGCTCATCTTTTACCGCTCCATATATGACTTCATCCGATGGTGAGAATTGGAATCTGACAAGTAAGATGGGAACAGGATATGAACCGATTGGGGTTGCTTTTGGTAATGACAAGTTCATAACATCATATTCTACAAGTTATTCGACAGCAACATACTTTGTATCAAACGACTGGAACTTTACTGGCAGTCAGCCACATTCTACCTTTATTCCTTATTCGGTAGCTTATGGAGATAAAACATTCGTTATGGTAGGGAAACAAGACGGTTATGGATATAGTTATACAATGGACGACTATTCCACAACATGGACCAGAAAAGTAATTGGAGGGATTACCCCCATAGATATAACATTCAATGGTGATCTCAAAAAATTCATAGCACTTGGGGAATGGGGTGAGGTTTATGCTTTCAGCCGTTATTTCGGTTGGTCCAAAAGTGCGGAAATATCACTTACAAAGACCTTTACACGGGTTGCAGTTTCCAATGACGGAACAATTGTCGCCGTTGGGAAAGACGGGTATATAGTTTCATCCAAGGGTTGGGACTCCCCAAAACAGATTGGTACACAGAACTGGAACGATGTCATTTATCTCAATAATAAATTTATCGCAATAGGTGACAATGGACTGATAACCCAGTCTGCCGACGGGATAGTCTGGTCAAATCCGGAGCAGGTAAAAGACGCTTCCGGAAATGCATTAAATATTAATCTGAACGCTCTCTGTGCTATACAATAACAACCGGATGTGAGAACGGTCATATCCCAATTCTGATTTAGGCGAACGTAAAACGGTATTCTGAAGAACCGGAGAATGAAGGAGCTGTATGAATAATATCACACAGCTCCTTCTTACTCTTCCGGAGAACCACTTGTCATAACGATTATTTCCGGGGAATATTATTATGGCATGATGCAAATACTATTTAGAGTTGCTGTAATAGGATTTCCTGATTCATCTGTTATTAGTTTTGGAGTAGTCCAACTCACACCGTCATTCGATGAAGTTATGTAACCACTACTTCCGACGGCAACATATTTTCCGTCAGCGTAAGCTACGCCTTTCCAGTTAATGTTACCTGCATATACTTTCTGTTCCCAGACAGAACCGTTGGTTGATGTATTTGTAAAGCCTTTGTTTCCAACCACAACATATTTACCGTTTGCATATATTATATCACTCGCTCCATTTATCCGAAAATCATATGATTCCTGCCATAATTCACCATTAAGCGACAAAGCCGCGAAACAATGTGATCCAACAGCCACAAACTTTCCATTAGCATATATTACAGCATTCCAGGTATTACTACCAAATTGCTTTGGTGTAGTCCAGTTCACCCCATCGGTTGATGGAACGTCCGGAAGCTTTACAGGAAAGAGTGTTTAATAAATTGTTTGAAGCGGTTGAAATAGCCAAATTCACAAAAGAACAGTATGAAGCTTATGAAGAAAGTCTAAAAGTCTATCGTGATTGGCAAAACACCATAGCTACAGCAGAATCCAAAGGATGGGAAGAAGGGCAAGCTGAAGGCCGTCTGAAAGAGAGAAAAGAAAATGCTTTTAATCTAAAGAAACTGGGTGTGTTGGTTGAGATTATTTCGGAGGCTACCGGATTATCCGTAAAAGAAATAGAGTTGTTATAGTTTTTGCACTGTATGCAAAATTTAATAGCGAAACCGAGAGAATTGGTTTCGCTATCTTAATGCTGTCAGTTCAATAAAACCATTTTTTTATTTTATGCGACAAAAACCATTGAGAAAGCTGAGCCGAACGTCTCCGCTTTCTATTATTCCGGTAGATTTCCAATTAATTCCATCCGTGGATTTTCCTAAATAACCATTGTTTTCCAAAGCCAGAAAACTATTATCTTCAAATATGACTTTTTCCCAGGAATTATTCCCAAAGGCTACCTCCACCCAATTCTTCCCATCGATGGAATAGTGCATATATCCATAGGAACTTACAATAAATTTATTATTTCCGAATGTTGAAGAATACAAATTGGTTACTGTGATTTTTAGCCTGTTCCAGTTTGTCAGGTCTGTCGAGTGATTAATATAACCACTTTTTTCCGCAATGACATAAATTCCATTTCCATAAGCTACAGATTTTAAGTCACCGGAGCCAATTTTTGTTTCCTGCCAGACGTTTCCGTCTGTGGAGGTTGCCATATATCCGTTATTGCCTACAACGATAAACCGGCCATTGCAATATTGTATGCTGTTCCATGTGCGGTTCTTGGTGTTGCTGATCTTGACAATGTTCCAATCTCCGGTGCCCGTAGATACTGCAACATATCCATTACCGGCAGCGACAAATTTTCCGTTTCCATAGACTATTGAATACCAGTCTGACGAGTATCCAACGATGTCCGGTCCTGTCCATGTTCTGCCATCTGTTGAAGTGGTCATATATCCACGTTTGCCGACTGCTATATATTTGCCATTACCGTGTACTACTGAATACCAATCCGTTTCACCCAATATATATTTTTTTTCTTGGGAAAAGATAACACCATTATCACCTACGAAAATGTAATCAGGAATAGATATACCTTGTTCAAATCTGGCTGTAATAGTACTGTTGGTATTATGCAGGGTTGCTGTGGTATTCAAACTGCCTGGATCCTTGATTGTTACATCCCCTTCAGTAATAGTCCAACCGGTAAATTCATATCCGTTGTCCGGAGTGGCTGTTATGTCAATCGGTTTCTTAACCCGATAGCTGTTTGTGCCGGAAGGTGAAACCGAACCGCCGGTTCCGGCATTAACAGTAAGGTTCCGTTTCTTTTCTTTGAATCCGCAATGAAAGGTGTGATCCTGACCGCCCAAATCAACATTAAAAAGGCTCGTTCCTGTCTGTGAATAGTCATATTTTTTAGGCTCATTTGTCGGGCCACCATAGAAGTAACTAACTTCATATCCTCCATCGGGGTGCGCTTCAACCACAGGTCGATCTGTTCCATTATACAGTCCCGCTCCTGTAGCATATCCTCCTTCGAATTCCACTCTTCCGTCTGTCGCCCTGGTTGCCGGGTTTGTCATTCCTTCCCCCTCGATGGTGATCCGTATGTCACCGGGGGGAGTTGTCTTGTCATTTTCTGAACTCTTTTCCAGCATTTCCTCGCTCTGGCAACCTGCGAATACCGCAACAAACGCTGTCAGAAATAAAAATTTTACTTTCTTCATAATTAGATGTTTTTTAATGATTTATTATAATTGCATACGTCATGCCCTGTTGAATCGTCCAGCACATCGGCATCGATGCGCGCCTCGAATGTTGCATACAGCACGAACCGGTTCCCGAAAAAATAAGTGTTGCGTGTCCTGCTGAAACTTATCTCGGCCCCCATCAGCCTGAGCTCCTCCAGATAGTTGCTCACAGTCCTCTCGCTCACCCTCAGTCTGGCCGCCAGTTCGTTCAGGCTGCCGGTATTCTCCATCCGGATGAGCCGGTACATCCGGTTGATCCGTTCTATATAGTTGATTGCTGAAAGACTTGTCATGGCTCGTCCTCCTCCCCGGTCATGTTCAGGAATTCCCGAAAATATCTTTCCTCCAGATAGAGGCATTCCAGAAGCGCCTCCTTTCCCTCCCTCTCATACTTTTGTCGCAGGAGCGGGAAATCCGTCGAGAACAGGTTCCACCTGATCAGTCTTCCCGCCCTGCCGTCCAGTTCCGACGTGTCCACCCCCTCCATTCCGTATTCCACGGAAAAGAAGTACAGTTTTTTCAGGCCGTATCTCTCGAGGAATGCCAGATCTTTCGGACAGGCCTTCAGCCCGTCGGAGGCTATGCACCTCAGTACAAGCTGTTCAATCTCCTCCTGAATTGTCATATCCATACCAGTATGGTTTTATAGTTTTACCGTTCTTTCTTGTCTCATAATGCAGGTGATATCCCGTGCTTCTGCCCGTACTTCCCGCAAAGCCGATTACGGCCCCTTTCACGACTTTTTGTCCCTCCGTGGTATAATATGCCGCCAGATGTGCATACAAGGTCTCAAAACCGTAGGAATGCCGTATGACGACACATCTTCCATAGCCTCCCTTCCTTCCCGCGAATGAAACCGTGCCCGAGGCTGTGGCACAGACCGGTGCGGCCAGTTCCACCGCCATGTCGATCCCCGAATGGAAACCGCGTTTCCCTGTTATGGGATGAATCCTGCCGCCGTATGCGCTGCTTATCCGGAACTTGTCCCTCAGGGGACATGCCAGGGGTATCCTGTCCGCCACCCCGTATCGGAGAAGTATGTCCCGGCAATCCGCCAGACTCTCCAGGCTTCCGCATTTTTCCAGCGCCATATCGAGCAGCTCCCTTCCGTTGTTCTCCCCATGGAAGGAAAAAGGGAAAAACATCATGAACAGCAGCAGTCTCATCGGGATATCCTCCTCAATATCCTGTCCGCTTCATCCTCCGCCCTCTGCTCCTTCAGGCTTCTGAACACTTCCTCCGCAGTCAGGAGCGACTTGTTCCTCAGCTTGTAGAGGAAGTGCCGGCCGCCGTTCTTCTCCTGGATCTCTATGACAAGCCTCTTCTTGTCCGGAATGGTGAACTTGTTCATGGCCACGGTGAATGTCCGGCTTTCATGTGCCGGCACCTCCTCAGGGTAGTCGAATGTAAAGAGGATGTTCTGCTCGACCTGCTGTACCGCGGTCTTCTTGCGTATCTTGGCATCCTGGATATAGAACCTCATGAAATCCGTCGTGTATCCGATCTGTGTGCGGTTTGTCAGTGTCATGCGCATAAGCAGTATGTCCCCGTCGATGAATATGTTCCCGACCTCGAACTCCACGCCCGCATTCCTGTCCCTCAGTCCCAGTTCCAGGGCGGGGCGTCCGGTGATGGCCTCCCTGATCCGCTCTTTCTGTTCGCTTGAGCGTTCCTTCTCGTCAAGTATGGCCACTTTCTGCGTCTTTTCCTTGTCAATGACGAAGCTGAAACGTTCCAGAAACGGGACGTAGCGGAGGTTGAAGGTGTAGAATTTTCCCCCTTCAACCACGGCGGAGATATTCGTGTCTTCCGTAAACTCACCGGCTGCCTTCACCGCCAGGATGTTGTCCACCCCCTCGGCTTTCTCGACTTCCACGCTCGTACTTCCGTAGTCCACATAGGTTATTCCGGCCGGGAAGATCAGGAACACCTGCTTGTCCTTGCCCACCGGCAGTGTGTGCGGTGCGGGAGACTGTCCCCCCACGCGGACATAGCTTTCTTCCGGAGACTCGTTGTAGCGGATGGCATACGAGTAGAACCTCGTGTCGGCCGTCACCACCGACAGGTTCGTCTCTCCCGGAAAATTCTTCTCCGCCGCCTTCAGACGTATGATCTCCGGGCAGTTCCCCACCTTCTCCCCGATGATATAGTCCCCTCCGATACTGTAATACTTCACCTCGGTGGGAAATATCAGGTGCAGCGTCTTCTCGTATCCGATCTGCAGGGGGACCGCGGAGAGCTCCTCGATCTTCTGGGCTTTCCCTGAAAGAAAACTCAAAAGAAGTATCCCTGTAATGTAAATTCTGTTTTGTCTCATATTTTTCTTTAAAATGGGTATCTTTGCGTGCAAACTTTAAAATTTGAATTATGATGGATTTCTCTAAATTGTTGGAAATATTATCTCAAGGTCAGAAAAATACAGTAATAGCAACATTAATCCAGTGGCCGATAATGGCTTCCATGTTATTTCTAAGCTCTACTGATTATCGGTCGTTTGAGCATTGGGAGCAACTTGTTCTCAGCCTGGCTGCATCTATATTGGCAACATTTATGTCATACACTCTCACGACATTGGTTTATGCTGTGCATAATGTTGATATTAAGCGTTTTCCCATTTCTGATTATCTATTATATTTACCGACATTGATTTCTTCTGTTTTTATGGTCGTTATTTATTTTAATGAGATAACCTTATCATTATTCAGATCTGTTTTTATATTTTCCCTGCTATTGTTCTCTCTTATGTTTCTTTTATTAGGATTTAAACTTGGGAAAAAGGATTCTCAAGATAAAAACAATAGTGCAGCAGGAGAAAATGCAAACACATGCGTTGTTCCTGCAATCATTTAATTTTAAGTTATCCCATTGTCATCTTCATTTGCACACTCTTGTTTGCCCTTCTTTGGTGCGTCTTTACTCTCTTGCCCTGACTGTTTGTGGTGTGAACCATAAAGAGGGGCTATCACTATAAGTATACATGCAATTCCTAATACAATGATGAACAATAGCCGGATCAGATAATCTGCTTTTCCCAAAATAATTTCCATATCATACAGTTTTTAAGTCGTTATTAAATCTGTCAAACTCCTTCAGGAACCGTGCCACGTCCGCAGCCATCGGGAATATCCCGTCAAATAGCTTGTACATCAGTTCCGGTCTCTGCGGCCGGTTCTGAAACACTATCACTTTCTTTCCGGCTCCCTTCATCCATCCCGCCTCGGAATGTGCTGAAGCCCCGCAG
>ERZ780151.1429-NODE-1429-length-17453-cov-2.928325_pt1 | contig 17453 bp, 14 predicted proteins | sample MGYA00510983_ERZ780151 | MGnify/ENA primary metagenome ERZ780151 (study PRJEB29588, sample SAMEA2144623) | human gut metagenome | biome: human gut; feature: human-associated habitat; material: faeces | place: Denmark | collected 2008/2010 ... | reverse complement strand
GAAGCGGTGCTTAAGCCGCTAGGCGGGAATTGTGCGGTGTTGCCTTAGTCTATTTCTACAAACACGGCCGGATTTTGCGTTAAAAAGCCTTAAATTCTGCTTGTATTTGCGAAATATCGGTCATTTTCTTTGTTTTCTGATACACCTTAAGGAGGAAAACGCATGGAACTTAAAAAGGCAGCCACTGTCGGCACGCTGGAATACGGACCCGCTGCGTTTGAAAAAGCTGACCGCTGAACGGGAAGACACTGTCCCGATGGCCCACCTGTTTGATATGGATTATTGATTTTGGCGAGATTGTTCTTTTGTAATGTCCTGTACGGCTGGCATCAATCTGTTCAAAAGGTCCAAGAGTTACCAACAGAATAATCATATAAACACAAAATGCGAACCACGTTGTACGAAGTGGTTCGCATTTTGTTATCGTAATGTATATTTTATTTCGGCAGCTGAATTTCCGGCATCAGTTCATCGGATACGATCTGCAGCATTTCTTCCAGCTTGGCCAGGTCATCGGGGCTGAACCGCTGTTTGGCACGCTCCATAACCAGATGCAGGTAAGAATAGCTGATGTTATAGTAATCAATGTACTTTTGGGTCGGCCGCAGGCGGTATTCCCGCTTATCGGTGGTGGATTGGATGCGCTCCACATAGCCTTTTTTGACCAGGGAGTTGATCTTATAAGCTGCGTTGGGGGTGGAAAGATTCATCATGTGGCTGAACTGCGCAATCGTGGGTTCCCCCAGTGCCATGATGACTTCCATGCAGAAAGATTCTACCGTCGTCAGCGTGGCTTCACGGTCTTCAAAACGGCTGAAGATCTGTTTATAAAAATGCAGCTTGAATTTTGTGTATACCTGCCCAAATGTCTGATCCAGCATGGCGAGAATCCCCCTGTAGGTTAATGAATTTATTATAGCACAATCCACCATGCAAAACCAGCCCTCAGGCATCCGTGATAACAAATGTCAGCTCGGCGTTGGCCGCGCGCACACCATCCACCCAGGCGGTGGCTTTGCCGATGCCCACCGGGCCATGCTGCTCTACCAGCTCACATTCCAAAGTCAGCACATCGCCGGGCACAACCTGGCGGCGGAAACGGGCATTTTTTACCCCGCCAAACAGGGCAATCTTTCCACGGATATCCTCGGTAAGAGGATACTCACTTCTGCATACCAGGACATCCGGCTGGATTCCCATTCCCTGAAGTTCTTTTACACTTGCCTGTGTCGGCTTTGTCTTCATCTCACCTGAAGCCTTGAGGTAAGGTATGAGAGTAACGTGACAAAGGATAGCATTCTCACGTCCTACTTCGTGCTGGAACTGACGGATTGCTTCAAGGAAAGGCTGGCTTTCGATATCACCTACAGTACCACCGACTTCGATGATGGCAATCTTAGTTTTATCATCTGAGTAGTCGCGGTAAAATCTGCTTTTGATTTCGTTAGTGATATGAGGAATAACCTGAACAGTGCCTCCACCAAAATCACCGCGGCGTTCTTTCTGAAGAACTGACCAATAAACCTTACCTGTAGTTACGTTAGAATTTTTATTAAGACTTTCGTCAATGAATCTTTCATAATGTCCGAGGTCAAGGTCAGTCTCGGCTCCATCATCGGTAACAAATACTTCACCATGCTGAATAGGATTCATGGTGCCTGGGTCGATATTGATATATGGATCAAACTTCTGCATAGTTACTGAAAAACCGCGGGCTTTCAATAAACGTCCTAATGACGCAGCAGTTATTCCTTTTCCAAGTCCTGAAACGACACCACCGGTGACGAATACATATTTTACGGGCATTATTTCCTCCATTCTGCCGGGTTGCGGCTGTAAAAAATTGTTATTAAAAATACATTAAAAATAAATATCCGGCAGCACAAAATAAAACACTACCGGGACAAATCATTTAATATTTAAAACCATTATACAACGAGTCGTTATTAATTTCCACATATTTTTTCAAAATAAATAGATAAATATATTACAGAGGGGCATGATAAAATTATAAAGTTAGTATAAAATAAGTAAAATTAGTTGTTTTTGATTGATTTATAAAATATTAATCTATATAATTAAGAAGACAATCATATTATTTTTTGATAATAAACTCAGCAATATACATAAGTGCTGTTTTATTATAAAATTAGAAATGGAGAATATATGGGAAACTGGGAAAATGATAACAGAAATTCCGGCGATAATGTAAATGGCAGACCACTTAATAACGGCAATGGCAGTAATCCGTCACCGGATAATAATAATAACCGTAACGGACAGGGGTATGGCGGATATAATCCACAGGGTAACGCCGGCGGTAATGGTTATAACGGCGGATATGGCAATAATGGCGGTAATGGCTATAACAGCGGTAACAGAGGTTACAACGGAATGCCTAACGGACCGCAGGGAGGACCTAATGGGTATGGACCGGGTAATTATAACAACTATAATAATTACAATAATGGACCGGGCAATAACCGCAATAATAATGGCAACAGAGGCGGCGGAAGAAATAATAATAACGAGAAGAAGCCAAAGAACTGGAATACAATAATACTGCTTACGATAGCATGTGTTGTTACATTTATCGGTATCACATTTCTTAATGGAATGTTAAAGAATGCAACATATAAAGAGATTTCATATTCTGAATTTCTTAATATGATTGATGAGAACAAGATTTCAAAAGTTAAGTTTGAACAGGATAGAATTATAATAACTCCTTCAGATGATACGATTGAAGATACCGCAATGGGAAAGATTAAGTACACATATTACACAGCATATATTAATGATGATGAACTTGTGCAGACATTGAAGGAACATTCAGATATTACAATAGCAGGTTATATTCCTGACTCAAGTTCATCTGTTATAGATTTCCTTCTTGTATATGTACTTCCATTGCTGCTTATGATATTCCTTTTCTCATTCATATACAGAAAGATTGCAAAAGGAAGCGGTATGATGGGCGGCATGGGTGTCGGCAAAAATACTGCCAAAGTATATGTACAGAAGAAGACAGGTGTTACATTTAAAGATGTTGCCGGTCAGGATGAGGCAAAAGAATCACTTACAGAGATTGTTGATTTCCTTCACAATCCTGATAAATATGCAAGAATAGGTGCTAAGCTTCCAAAGGGGGCACTTCTTGTAGGACCTCCGGGTACAGGTAAGACACTCCTTGCAAAAGCGGTAGCCGGTGAAGCCAATGTGCCGTTTTTTTCTCTTGCAGGTTCAGATTTCGTAGAGATGTTTGTCGGTGTAGGTGCGTCAAGAGTAAGAGATTTATTTAAAGAAGCACAGAAGCTTGCACCATGTATTATTTTCATTGATGAGATTGATGCAATCGGTAAGAGCCGTGATTCGAGATATGGCGGTGGTAATGATGAACGTGAACAGACATTGAACCAGCTCCTTGCGGAGATGGATGGTTTTGATTCATCTAAGGGACTTTTTATTCTTGCTGCGACTAACAGACCGGAAGTGCTTGATAAGGCACTTTTAAGACCAGGTCGTCTTGACAGAAGAATTATTGTAGATAAACCGGATTTAAAGGGAAGAATAGATACACTTAAGGTTCATTCAAAAGATGTTCTTATGGACGATACTGTTGATTTGGAAGCAATTGGACTTGCGACAAGTGGTGCTGTTGGTTCAGACCTTGCAAATATGATTAATGAGGCTGCTATTGCAGCCGTCAAGGATGGCAGAAATGTAGTTTCACAGAAAGACCTTTTTGAGGCTGTCGAAGTTGTAATTGCAGGTAAAGAGAAGAAAGACAGGATTCTTAGCCGTGAGGAAAAGAGAACTGTCGCATACCATGAAGTGGGTCATGCACTTATTACAGCATTAAAGAAAGATGCTGAACCGGTCCAGAAGATTACTATTGTTCCAAGAACAATGGGTTCACTTGGTTATGTAATGCAGGTGCCTGAGGAAGAGAAGTATCTTATGACAAAAGATGAGCTTATGGCAAGACTTGTCACACTTCTTGGCGGACGTGCTGCAGAAGAGATTGTATTTGATACTGTTACAACCGGTGCATCAAATGATATTGAAAAGGCTACACAGATGGCAAGAGCCATGATTACACAGTATGGCATGTCAGAAAAATTTGGTCTTATGAGTCTTGAGACAGTTGAAAACAAGTATCTCGACGGTAATGCAAGACTTAACTGTTCAGATGAGACAGCAGCCATAATTGATGAAGAAGTAAAAGATTTATTGAAGAGATGTTTTGAAGAAGCTAAACAGCTTCTTTCAGAAAACAGGGATGTCCTTGATGAAATTGCCAAGTTCCTTTATGAGAAAGAGACAATTACAGGTAAGGAATTTATGAAGATTTATAGAGAAGTAAAAGGAATTCCGGAACCGGTGGACACAAGTGCAATGTCTAAGTCAGAAAAAGTTGCAGAGAGCGTAACATTTGCAGAAGACGGAAGTTATTCGTCAACTGTAAGCGGTCCTGTAGATGATTTCTGGGATAATGTTGGAAAAAATAAATCGAACAGCGATGAGAATAATTCTGGAAAACAGGAAGATTCTCAAGATACAGAAAACACAAAAAACAATACAAATAATTAAAATATGTTTCAGAAAAAGGGGTAATAATGGAATTTACACATTTACATGTCCATACGGAGTATTCGCTTCTTGATGGTTCAAGCAAGATAAAAGAGATTACATCAAGAGCAAAAGAGCTTGGAATGAAGAGTCTTGCAATAACTGACCACGGAGTAATGTACGGTGTGATAGATTTCTACAAAGCAGCAAAAGAAGTTGGCATAAAGCCGATTCTTGGATGTGAGGTATATGTTGCCCCGGGTTCAAGATTTGATAAGCAGCCGGGAGAATCAGAGAGCAGATATTATCATCTGGTTCTCCTTGCTGAAAATAATACCGGATACAAAAATCTTATGAAAATTGTTTCAAGAGGATTCACGGAAGGATTTTATTATAAACCGCGTGTTGATTATGAAGTGCTGGAGCAGTTTCATGAGGGTATTATCGCATTAAGTGCGTGTCTTGCAGGTGAAGTACAAAGATATCTTGCAAGAGGCATGTACGAGGCAGGTTGTGAGGCAGCAAAGCGGTATGAAGGTATTTTTGGTAAAGGTAATTTCTTTCTTGAACTGCAGGATCATGGAATCCCTGAACAAAAGTATGTCAATCCCCAGTTAATCCGCATGTCGCAGGAATTGGGGATTGATTTAGTATGTACCAATGATGTGCATTATACATATGCACAGGATGCTGATGCACATGATATTCTTCTTTGTATACAGACAGGTAAAAAAGTTACAGATGAAAACAGAATGAGATATGACGGTGGACAGTATTATCTTAAATCGCCGGAAGAAATGGCAGAACTGTTTCCGTATGCACCACAGGCTCTTGAAAATACATGCAAAATAGCTGAAAGATGTAATGTTGAGATTGAATTTGGCGTAACAAAAGTACCGCACTTTGAGGTACCGCAGGGGTTTGATTCATGGACATATCTCAATCATCTTTGTAATGAGGGCATGAAACGAAGATATCCGGATGCAGATGAAGAAAAAAAGAAGCGTCTTGAGTACGAATTGTCGGTTATTCACAAGATGGGTTATGTAGATTATTTCCTTATAGTATGGGACTATATTAATTATGCAAAGACACATGGGATAGCTGTAGGACCGGGAAGAGGTTCAGCAGCGGGAAGCATTGTATCATATTGCCTTGGAATAACAGACATTGACCCGATAAAGTATAGTCTTATTTTTGAACGTTTCCTTAATCCGGAGCGAGTATCAATGCCCGATATTGACGTGGATTTCTGCTATGAGAGACGACAGGAAGTTATAGATTATGTAGTGGAAAAATATGGAAAGGATTGTGTTGTTCAGATTGTAACATTCGGAACGATGGCGGCAAGAGCTGTAATAAAGGATGTTGGACGAGTGCTTGATCTTCCTTATGCAATGGTTGATAATATTGCAAAAATGGTACCTAGAGAAATAGGAATAACAATAGATAAAGCAATACAGGAAAATCCGGATTTGCGTAATGCATATGAAAATGATGCACAGGTCCATGATTTAATTGATAAGAGTAAACGACTTGAAGGATTACCTCGTCATGCGTCAATGCATGCGGCTGGCGTGCTTATAAGCCAGAAAGCCGTAGATGAGTATGTTCCTGTGGCGACAGGGGCAGACGGTGCTGTAGTGGCACAGTTTGTTATGACAACGCTTGAAGAACTTGGCCTTTTAAAGATGGATTTTCTGGGGCTTAGAACACTTACAGTAATTCAGGATGCCGAAAAGCTGGCGAGAAAGAAAAATCCGGAATTTTCAATAGATAATATTAATTATGAAGATAAAAATGTCTATGATATGATAAGCACCGGTAAATGTGAAGGTATATTTCAGCTTGAAAGTGCGGGAATGAAGAACTTCATGAAAGAATTAAAGCCGCAGAGCATAGAAGACCTGATAGCCGGAATATCGCTTTACAGACCGGGACCTATGGATTTCATTCCACAGTATATAAAAGGAAAGAATAATCCAGGAGATATTACGTATGACTGTCCTATGCTTGAACCGATATTAAAGCCGACATACGGCTGTATTGTATATCAGGAGCAGGTAATGCAGATAGTGCGTGACCTCGCCGGATATTCGCTTGGACGAAGTGACCTTGTCCGTCGTGCAATGTCTAAGAAAAAGACGTCTGTCATGGAAAAAGAAAGGCAGAATTTCATATATGGCAATCCGGAGGAAAATGTACCGGGTTGTATAAGTAATGGAATAGATGAAAAAACGGCTAATAAGATTTACGATGATATGATTGACTTTGCAAAGTACGCATTTAATAAGTCACATGCGGCATGTTATGCGGTTGTTGCGTATCAGACAGCATATTTAAAGACATATTACCCAGTGGAATTTATGGCGGCTCTTATGACGTCGGTTGTCGATAATACTGATAAGGTGGCGGGTTATATCTATGCATGCCGTCAGATGAATATACAGATGCTTCCTCCTGACGTAAATACTTCGGATATGGAATTTTCGGTTGAAGACAATGCGATAAGATTCGGTCTTTCAGCTGTAAAATCGCTTGGAAGACCGACGATAAAAGCTATAATTGATGAAAGAAATAAAAGCCGTTTTACAAGTATGCAGGATTTTATAAGCAGATTGTATACAGACTTAAACAAGCGTACGCTCGAAAATCTCATAAAATCGGGGGCGTTTGACACGTTTGGAAATAACAGACGCCAGATGATGAGCGTGTATGCACGCATGCTTGATAATGAGGCAAAGCAGGGAAAAGATGCGATTTCGGGACAGATGTCGCTTTTTGACCTTGTTGATGAGAGTGAAAAATCACAATTTGAGATAAAAATGCCGGATGTAAGTGAGTATACAAAGGAAGATATTCTTGCATTTGAAAAAGAAGTGCTGGGAGTCTATGTAAGCGGACATCCGCTTGATGAATATGCTGCTATGTGGAAAAAACATATTTCAGCAATGTCCACAGATTTTGAGCTTGATGATGAGACAGGTGAGCCGAAAGTCAAAGTGGATTCAAAGGCAACAATCGGCGGAATGATTATGGCAAAATCGGTGAAACCTACGAAAACAGGGCAGCTTATGGCATATCTTACAATAGAGGATTTGGTGGGAACTGTTGAAGTAATTGTATTTCCGAGGACATTTTCGACATATAGGAATATAATAGAAGGAACTGATAAATTATTCATAACAGGCAGAGTTAATGCTAATGCAGATGAAAATGCGAAGCTTATATGCGAAAGCGTAGTCCCTTTTGAAGATGTTCCGCGAAAATTATGGATAAGATTTGCAAGCGAGGAAGAATATCTAAAAAAAGCGGCGGATTTAGCGGAAGAATTAAAATATTCAGACGGAAAAGATTCGATTATAATTTACTGCACAAAAGAAAATAAGAGAATTGCACTTCCACAGAGCAGAAATATCAGGATTACACCTGATATTCTGGCATCACTCAGGGCACAGTACGGTATTAAAAATGTTGAAACAACATAGTTGAAATACGGACGCGATTGCGGTAATATTATTTTAAGATATTCATAGGAAGAGCAGAAAGGAAGGAGTAGTTATGGCAAAGGAAATAAAAACAATTGGTGTTTTAACAAGCGGTGGTGATGCACCGGGAATGAATGCAGCGATAAGAGCTGTTGTCAGAACTGCACTGAACAAAGGGCTTAAAGTTAAAGGCATACAAAAAGGATATAATGGTCTTATTAATGATGAAGTTATAGACATGGATAAGAAGAGCGTTTCTGATATTATCCAGAGAGGCGGAACTATTCTTTACACAGCAAGATGTCTTGAGTTTATGACTGCAGATGGACAGAAAAAGGCAGCAGAAGTATGCAAAAAACACGGCATTGATGGCATAGTTGTAATTGGCGGTGATGGCTCATTTCGAGGCGCACAGAAGCTTGCTGAGAATGGTGTCAACACAATTGGACTTCCGGGAACAATTGACCTGGATATAGCATGTACTGATTACACAATAGGATTTGATACAGCTGTAAATACTGCCATGGAAGCTATTGATAAGATTCGTGATACATCTACATCACATGAAAGATGCAGTATTATTGAAGTAATGGGTAGAAATGCAGGTTATATAGCACTCTGGTGTGGTATTGCCAATGGTGCAGAAGATATTCTTCTTCCGGAAAGATATGATAATGACGAGCAGGCTATTATTAATCATATTATTGAAGGACGTAAGAAAGGCAAGAAACATCATCTTATTATTAATGCTGAAGGTATAGGCCACTCAACAGGTATGGCAAGACGTATTGAGGCAGCAACAGGCATTGAGACAAGAGCTACTATACTTGGTTACATGCAAAGAGGTGGTTCTCCGACATGTAAGGACAGAATGTATGCATCTGTAATGGGCTCATATGCAGTTGATCTTCTTGTTGAAGGCAAGAGCAACCGTCTTGTTGCATACAAGAATGGCAAATTCGTTGATTTTGATATAGATGAAGCACTTGCAATGAAGAAAGATATTAATGAGTATGAATTTAATATAAGTGCACTGCTTTCAAAGTAAAATTGTGCAGATTTGTCAAATAATAATGCATAATATGTGTAGCAGTGGTTTTGAGACTTTAATATAAAAAGTAAACAGGAAAAATATATGATAACAAGTACAGGAAGTTCACAGGTTAAACGTGTAATCCAGCTTCAGAAGAAGTCAAAAATAAGAAAAGAAAACAGGCAGTTTGTTGTCGAGGGTGTCAAGATGGTGTGTGAAGCACCATTTGACCGTATTGAAAAAGTATATATGTCAGAAAGATTTGCAACTGACAATGAGGATTTTGCCAAGAAACTTGGAATTAGTGATGACAAAGTTGAGACAGTTGCAGATAACGTATTTGCACATATGTCTGATACACAGACTCCGCAAGGCGTTATGGCTGTTATTAATATGAAAGAATACAGTGTTGATGATATTATCAAAGCCGGTTCTGACAGAAAACCTCTTATAATAGCAATAGAAAATCTTCAGGATCCCGGCAATCTCGGAACTATAGTAAGAATGGCTGAGGGAGCCGGTGTCACTGGCATTGTTATAAGTTCTAATGCCGTTGATATATATAATCCAAAGACGATACGTTCAACTATGGGGTCAATATACAGAGTTCCGTTTGTTTATGCTGCTGATTTTATAGGTGCAATTGAACTGATGAAAAAGAACGGAATTAATGTTTATGCGGCTCATCTTGACGGAAGTTGTGAGTATACGGAGGCTGATTATACAAAGTCAAGTGCATTTCTTATTGGAAATGAAGGCAATGGACTTACTGATGCGGCTTCTAAGGCTGCAGATAATCTTATAAAAATCCATATGGAAGGTAAGGTTGAATCGTTAAATGCTGCAATAGCCTGTACAGTGCTTACATATGAAGCTATGCGTCAGAGACGGAGTTAATGACATTAATTTGTAAATATTTTAGAAATATAAAAAAATAATAAATTTTTAAGATAAGGGCTTCCAAAACACGTGGAAGCCCTTGTTTTATGCCATTTTTTAACAGATTTGACAAAGAAGCGTAACTTTGCTACAATACATCTGTAACAAAATGTAACAATTCCGTAACATTTTGTTTAGGCATAACAAATGCCGGAAAGGGAAAGCTTTATGAAACTTAGAAGTAGCAAAGCGGCAATTTGCACGGGGGCAGCCGTAGTTATGTTCCTTATGCCGGTTGTACCGGAAGTGGCAGTCGCAAAAACTACCTATGAGCAACCAGAAAGTACAGTACAATTCGATACAGAACTGAGACAGGCGTCTTACACTGTTAATGTGTCAGACATCGTTGCGACAGGTTATGTGGAGGAAAAAGAAACGGGGATGTATGCAGGTATGGCAATAGCCATAGCTGATCCTTATACTCAGGTGTATGCAATGGCCGATGAGAATTCAGAGGTTGTAGGTCAGATGGGACAAAACAGCATTGCATCTGCAGAAGAGATTGTCGGAGAATGGACAAAGATTGTATCCGGTAATCTTACAGGATTTGTTAAGACAAGTGAATTATGTTTTAATGAGGAAGCACAGGCACTTGGAAGCAGCTTAGGAGATGTGAGTGCTACAGTTGTGGCTGACAGTGCGGCATTATATTTAACAGCTGACAAGTCACAGGCAGCAGATTTTGCAGCCAACGGAACACAATTCAAGGCAGTCGGCAAAAAAGGAAGCATGATTGCGGTAGAGTACGGTGAGTCAAAGGCATATGTGTATGCTGACCAGGTAAGCATAGAATATGCGGCAGGAACCGGATATACCAACGAAGAGATAGAAAATATAAAGGCTGAGGAAGAGGAGCAGAGACGTCAGGCAGAAGAGGCTGAACGTGAAGCTGCAAGGAAAGCCGAAGAAGAAAGAGCTGCCAGAATTGAAGCAGCTATGACAGATGTAGGTGTTTCATATAATCCGACAATGGAAGCAAGTGCAGAAGAAGTATGGCTTCTTGCATGTGTCATTGACTGGGAATCAGGCTGGGAACCATATGAAGGCAAACTTGCTGTAGCCAATGTTGTATTAAACAGAGTAAGAAACTCAAGATATGACAATACAATCACAGGCGTTATTTATGCAAGAAGCCAGTTTTCAGGTGTATCTGATGGATATGGCAATGCAAGTTCAACATTTCAGGCAAGACTCGATGCAGGTCCAAGAACACAGGAGTGTCTGGAAGCAGCAATGGAAGCATTGTCAGGTGTGAACAATATAGGCTCATATACATCATTCAGATCAGTTTCAATTGCAAACTATGATGCATATTCAAGCTTTACAATAATAGGAGGTCATGTTTTTTATTAAGATAATTAACGGCATCTTAATAAATATGGCTGATGTAAGATAAAAATTGAATTATTATATATATTTAATCCGGGACAGACTGAGTATTTGCTAGGCTGTCCCGGATTTTCTTTCTATATTGCACACAGACATGATTTATGATACACTATACCACAAATATGTATATTTGGAATGGAGATAAAGATAGCTATGGATTTGGCAGGACGCGATTTTTTAACTTTAAAAGACTATACACCGGATGAGATTGAATTTCTTATTAATCTGGCAGGAGAACTTAAAGAAAAGAAAAAGAAGGGTGTAGTTGAGCACCCGTTAATCGGCAAGAATGTTGCACTTATATTTGAAAAGACAAGTACAAGAACACGTTGTTCATTTGAAGTGGCAGCACATGACCTTGGAATGGGCACTACATATCTTGACCCTAAAGGTTCCCAGATTGGCAAGAAAGAGAGTATTGCCGATACAGCAAGAGTTCTTGCAGGAATGTATGATGGAATAGAATATCGTGGATTCGGTCAGGAAATTGTTGAGGAGCTTGCAAAACATTCAAAAGTACCTGTCTGGAATGGTCTTACTAATGAATATCATCCTACACAGATGCTTGCAGATATGCTTACAATTCGTGAGAAACTTGGACATTTAAAAGGTGTTAAGTTTGTATACATGGGTGATGCACGTTACAACATGGGTAATTCACTTATGATAGTATGTGCAAAGCTTGGTCTTCATTTCACTGCATGCACAACAAAAGAATATTTTCCAAATGATGAGCTTGTTGCACAGTGTAAGGAATGGGCAAAGGCAAGTGGTGGTTCAGTTACATTATGTGAAGATGTGAAGGAAGCAACTAAGGATGCAGATGTAATATATACAGATGTATGGGTTTCAATGGGTGAACCTGACGAAGTATGGGAAGAAAGAATCAAAGCACTTTTACCATATCAGGTTAATCGTGCAGTTATGGAAAATGCATCAAAAAATGCCATTTTCATGCATTGTCTTCCTGCATTTCATGATTTAAAGACAACAATCGGTGCTCAGATTCATGATAAATTCGGACTTGATGAGATGGAAGTTACAGATGAAGTATTTGAATCATCACAGTCTGTGGTATTTGACGAAGCTGAGAACAGAATGCATACAATCAAAGCTGTTATGGCAGCTACGCTTGGTGCATACAAATAAAATATACTATAAAAAATAATGCGGAGGCAGAATTGATATGTATTATACAACCAGTGGTGCATACAGAAAATCAAAAATGATTATAGATTATGCCAATATAGCTCTGACAGTGTGTGTTGGTGTAATGTTTATCCTGATATTATTTTTCAGAAGCAGCAGCGGAATAATATTTCCATTGATATTTCTTGCAGGCTGTCTCGTTAATGCATTGACATCTGCCAAACGTTTTATGGAAAAAAATAAAGTGGCAGGTGTTATTCTGGCAATTACAGCGGTAGTATTATTGGTTTTGTCAGCAATGTGTTTTGCAGCAGTATTGAAATAGTAAGGTGGCTTCACATGAAAACAAAAATTTTAAAAATATTAAGAAATGCAGACGGTTTTGTTTCGGGACAGGCAATATGTGAAAGCCTGGGAGTATCAAGAACTGCTGTATGGAAAGTTATTAATCAGCTGAAAGAAGAAGGTTATGAATTTGATGCGGTGTCCAATAAAGGATACCGTATTGTAAACTATCCTGATATTTTGACAAAATCAGAAATAGAAAGCCAGCTGGATAAAAATGATATTATAAAAAAAATAGTGTTTTTTGATGAGACAGATTCAACTAACAACCGTGCAAAAAAGGCTGCGGAAGAAGGCGAAGAATCGGGAACTCTCTTTATAACTGAATGTCAGACAGGTGGACGTGGAAGAAGAGGAAGAAACTGGGTTTCTCCACCGGGAAGCGGAATCTGGATGACACTTCTTATACGCCCGGATATAAGACCGGATGAGGCATCAATGCTTACGATAGTTGCAGCTATGGCTGTTTCGTCTGCAATAACAAAGGTTACAAAATATGATGCCAAAGCAATTTTGTCTGAGGAGAAGGACATTTCGTTTGCGGATAACAAGATAGAGCAATGCAAAATAAAATGGCCTAATGATATAGTTCTTGATAAAAAGAAAATATGCGGTATTTTAACGGAGATGAGTGCCGAACCCGAGCATGTCAATTATGTTGTTACAGGCATAGGCATAAATGTCAATACGACTGAATTTGCCGATGAGATAAAAGATATGGCATCGTCAATATTTGTACAGACAGGTGTAAGAATAAAAAGAAGCCACGTTGTTGCACAGTTTGCACATGATTTTACGGAATATTTTAATAGATTTATAAAGACACAGGATTTGAGCCTGCTCGTTGATGATTATAATAAAATGCTTATTAATGCAGGAAAGACTGTGCGTATCGAGGAGAGAGGAGAGGCATATACTGCCGGGGCGTATGGAATAGACAATGAAGGCAGGCTTATTGTAAAGGTGGATGATACAGGTGAGGAAAAGAAAATAATAGCCGGTGAAGTATCGGTGAGAGGATTATATGGATATGTTTGATGAAGAAGTTGTATTATGTGCTTCAAGTGCATATGAAAAGAAATTTTATCTGAATGAAGAATTTTCGAGACTTCCTGAAGATATAAAAAATGAACTTAAAATAATGTGTGTTCTTTTTACAGAAGAAGTGGGAGGAATACTTGAACTTGTATTTGACGAGGAAGGTAATCTTTTATTCAGAACAGATGCAGATGAAAATGATTTGCTATATGATGATATTGCATGCGGAATGCTTATAAAGAAGATGCAGTACGAAAAAAGAGAGCTGCTTGAATCACTCGAAATGTTTTACAGAGTATTTTTCCTCGGCGAGGACGGACAATGAAAATAGGAAATGTCAATATAGAAAATAAAGTATTTCTTGCACCTATGGCGGGTGTTACAGATTTGCCGTTCAGGCTTTTATGCCGCGAGATGGGCTGTGGGCTTTTGTATACAGAAATGGTTAGTGCAAAAGCTATTTTGTACAATAATAAAAATACAGACGCACTTCTTCGTGTGACTGAAGCGGAAAATCCGATAGCAGTACAGCTTTTTGGTTCAGACCCGCAGATTATGGCAGATATGGCAAAAAGACTTGAAGAAAGACCATTTGATGTAATAGATGTCAATATGGGATGTCCGGTTCCAAAGGTTGTAAATAACGGAGAAGGTTCGGCACTTATGAAAAATCCTGTGCTTGTCGGCAAGATTGTTGAGGCTATGGCAAAGGCAGTAAAAAAGCCTGTTACAGTAAAGATTCGTGCGGGTTTTAATGATAAGAGCCTTAATGCACCAGAGATTGCACATGTTATTGAAGAATCAGGCGGTGCGGCGGTTGCTGTTCATGGCAGAACGAGAGAGCAGTATTATTCTGGGCATGCTGACTGGAATATAATCAAAAAAGTAAAAGATACTGTATCAATTCCCGTAATAGGCAATGGTGACATACTCACAGGTGAAGATGCGATACGCATGTTTAAAGAGACCGGCTGTGATGCAGTTATGATTGGCCGCGGAGCAAGAGGAAATCCGTGGATATTTAATCAGATAAATGAATATCTTAATAATGGGACAACAATAAAGCCACCGGAAATTAACGAAATTCACGATATGATTTTAAGACATGCTTCAATGCTTATAGAGGCAAAGGGCGAATATACAGGAATACGTGAGATGAGAAAGCATTTTGCATGGTATACGGCAGGAATGAAGCATGCGGCAGTATTAAGAAATGAAGTGAATCAGGTGGAACACTTTAATGAGCTTGAAAGCCTGTGTGAACGTCTGGTTTTACATTATTGACAGAAGAAAAAGTGTAGTGTATAATATTGTGACTGGTTTTAATAAACAAATAAAATTTTAGTATATAAATGGGAAAGGTGAAGGAATTATGGCAGAGAAGCAGTTTCTTACAAAAAAAGGTTATGAGGAAAGAGTAGCATTACTTGAGAATCTCAAGGTAGTCAGAAGAAAGGAAGTTGCACAGAAGCTCAAGGAAGCAAGAGAGCAGGGCGACTTATCAGAGAATGCCGAGTATGATGCAGCAAAGGACGAGCAGCGTGATATCGAGGCACAGATTGTTGAACTTGAAAACATTTTAAAGAATGCAGAGATTATTCAGGATAACGATAAGAGCAAAGACAAGATTAAGATGGAAAGTGTTGTAAAGCTTCATGATGTAGAATATGATGAGGATATTGAGTATACAATCGTAGGTTCTTCAGAAGCAGACAGCTTAAATAATAAGATTTCTAACGAGTCACCACTTGGAGCAGCTTTAATTGGCAAGAAAGTGGGAGATACAGTTAAGATTGAAGCACCTGTAGGTGAGATTGAATATAAGATTATTTCGGTAGACAATGACTAATTAATCGAATTTATTTTAAGGAGAGACACAAAGTTGGCAGATAATAAGAATACACAGGCAACGGATGTTAATGAACAGATTAAGATTCGTATGGATAAATTAAAGGCTCTTCAGGATGCCGGCAAGGATCCATTTCAGATTACAAAGTATGATGTAACACACCATACAGATGAAATCAGAGCTATCTACGAAGCTCATGAGAAGGAACTTCTTGGTGACAGACCAGCGGTAAATACTGAAGGATTAGACGAGCAGCAGGCAAGAGAAGCAATTAATGCTGATTATAATGAGAGAAGAGCTATTATGGATGCTTCTCCTATAGAAGTAAGCTTCGCCGGACGTATGATGTTCAAGAGAGTAATGGGTAAGGCCTCTTTCTGTAACATTGCAGACCTCAAGGGTAAAATGCAGGCTTATATTTCAAAGGATGCAATCGGCGAAGAAGCATATGCAGACTTCAAGAAGTCTGATATTGGTGATATTTTCGGTGTTAAGGGATTTATTTTCAGAACTAAGACAGGCGAGATTTCTGTTCATGTTGAAGAACTTACGCTTCTTTCAAAGAGCCTTCAGGTACTTCCTGAGAAGTTCCACGGTATTACTGACACTGATATGAGATACCGTCAGAGATATGTTGATTTGATTATGAATCCTGAAGTTAAGGATACATTTGTTAAGCGTTCAAAGATTATCAAGGAAATCAGAAATTTCCTTGACGGTAGAAACTTTATGGAAGTTGAGACACCTACACTTGTGTCTAATGCCGGCGGTGCTGCTGCAAGACCATTTGAGACTCATTACAATGCACTTAATGAGGATGTTAAGCTTCGTATTTCATTGGAGCTGTACCTTAAAAGACTTATTGTTGGTGGTCTTGAGAGAGTTTATGAAATTGGACGAGTATATCGTAACGAAGGTGTTGATACAAGACACAATCCTGAGTTTACACTTATGGAACTCTATCAGGCATATACAGATTATGAAGGCATGATGGAACTTACTGAGAGCATGTTCAGACACCTTGCCCAGACTGTATGCGGTACAACCAAGATTACTTACAACGGAACAGAGATTGACCTCGGAAAGCCATTCAGAAGACTTACTATGAATGATGCAATCAAGGAATATGCAGGCGTTGATTTTGATACAATTAAGACAGATGAAGAGGCTAAGGCACTCGCAAAGGAAAGAGGAATTGAATTCGAGGAGCGTCATACAAAGGGCGATATCATCAATCTTTTCTTCGAGGAATACTGTGAAGAGAACTTAATCCAGCCTACATTTATTATGGACCATCCTCTTGCAATTTCACCTCTTACAAAGAAAAAGCCATCTGACCCTGAAAAGGTTGAGCGTTTCGAGCTTTTCATCAATACATGGGAAATGTGTAACGCATATTCAGAACTTAACGACCCAATAGACCAGAGAGAGCGTTTTGCACAGCAGGATAAGAATGCCGAAAACGGTGACGAAGAAGCCCAGCACACAGATGAAGACTTCCTCAATGCACTTGCTGTAGGTATGCCTCCTACAGGTGGTATCGGTTACGGTATTGACAGACTTGTAATGCTTCTTACAGATTCGCCTGCTATCAGGGATGTATTGCTCTTCCCCACAATGAAGAGCTTGGATAAATAAATCCAGTATTTAT
>ERZ780151.1418-NODE-1418-length-17572-cov-2.033054_pt1 | contig 17572 bp, 17 predicted proteins | sample MGYA00510983_ERZ780151 | MGnify/ENA primary metagenome ERZ780151 (study PRJEB29588, sample SAMEA2144623) | human gut metagenome | biome: human gut; feature: human-associated habitat; material: faeces | place: Denmark | collected 2008/2010 ... | reverse complement strand
AAGTTTTTTATTGACTTTCTTTTCTTCCAGTCCGTCTTCATCGGCATGCAGTTCAGTAACAACACCGCAGGCAGAAGTCATATTGGTTACACGATCAATCAGAATCAGTTCACCCAATACCTTATGCTTAGAAAACAAATCTGCTACGATTCCTTCTGTCAGCAAGATTTCGCAAACAGCAATTCCGTTCTTTTCCAATGTATCTGTCTCTTGATGTGCACCGGTATTGACGTCAATGGCATACTCTACCTTTGTTAAAATACCTGGAATCAGTTTGGTTCCTAATTTTACCAGATAGTCTTTTCCAATGCAAAGCGGTTCATCATCCATCCAAAGTAGAGAAACTTGTAGCTTCTTATAAACCACAACATCAGCATCCTTGACAAAGACACAACCACGAGAAACGTCTACTTCTTTATCCAAAGAGATTGTAACCGGCTGCCCTTCAAATGCTTCTTCCACAGATTGATCGGTCATGAGAATGCCCTTTACGTGTGCTGTTTCGTTGCTGGGCAATGTGGTGATAGTATCCCCAACATGTACACTTCCTGCTTCGATCTGACCTTGAAAACCACGGAATGTATGATCCGGACGGCAGACACGCTGTACCGGCATATAGAATCCCTTTTCCTGATTGTCAGAATGAATATCGACAGTTTCCAGATATTCCAGAAGCGGAACACCATCATACCACGGAATGTTTTCAGATTTTTTGGTCACATTGTCACCTACTGTTGCAGAAAGCGGAATGATGGATACATTCTCCAATGCCAGTTCTTTTCGCAGTTCTGCAATCTGTGCTTCAATTTCCTGGAAGCGAGATTCACTGTAGTCTACCAAGTCCATCTTGTTTACAGCAAAAATGAAATACCGAATTCCCATCAGTTTGCAGATTCTGGCATGACGTCTTGTCTGTACCAGAACGCCCTGCGAGGCATCTACCAAAATAACAGCCAGATCTGCAAAAGATGCACCAACTGCCATATTTCTGGTATATTCTTCATGTCCTGGTGTATCGGCTACGATAAAGCTACGGTTATCTGTTGTAAAGTAGCGATACGCTACATCAATGGTAATGCCTTGTTCCCGTTCTGCCATTAAGCCATCCAATAGCAAAGAATAGTCAATGGCACCATTGCAGCTTCCTACCTTACTGTCCAGTTCCAGTGTCTTTTCCTGGTCTGCATACAGCAACTTAGCATCATAAAGAATATGTCCAATCAGCGTAGATTTTCCATCGTCTACACTTCCGCATGTAATAAATTTCAATAAGCCCTTCATTAGAAGTATCCCTCCCGCTTTCTGCGTTCCATGCTGCCAGCTGCTTCGTTATCAATGACTCTGGAGGTTCGCTCCGAAGAAACAGAACTCAGTGTTTCATCAATAATCTCATCCAGTGTGGTAGCTGTTGATTCAATGCCGCCGGTTAACGGATAGCAGCCCAGGGTTCGGAATCGAATGGATTTATATTCCGGCTCCTCACCTGGAAGCAGCGGAAGCCTGTCGTCATCTACCATAATGATATTGCCGTCTCGGTAAACCACCGGACGTTTTGCTGCAAAATACAGCGGTACAATGTCAATTTTTTCTCGCTGAATATACTGCCAGATATCTTTTTCTGTCCAGTTGGAAATTGGAAATACACGGATGCTTTCACCCTTTTTAATTCGGGTATTATACAGTTTCCACATTTCTGGACGCTGGTTCTTCGGATCCCATGCCTGTGCTGCATTTCGGAATGAGAAAATACGTTCTTTTGCACGAGATTTTTCTTCATCTCGTCTTCCCCCACCGAATGCTGCGGTAAATCCGTACTTCGTCAATGCCTGCTTCAATGCCTGGGTTTTCATGATGTCGGTATAAGCAGCACCATGATCAAATGGATTGATACCCTGTTTGACGCCTTCCTCATTGGTATAAACCAGCATCTCAATCCCCAGTTTTTTTGCGGTTTCGTCCCGAAAACGAATCATATCCTTAAACTTCCAAGTTGTATCAATATGTAAGAACGGGAACGGCGGTTTTTCCGGATAAAATGCTTTCATGGCAAGGTGCAGCATAACAGAACTGTCCTTTCCAATGGAATACAGCATAACCGGCTTTTCGCATTCTGCCGCAACTTCTCGGATGATGTAGATTGCCTCAGCTTCTAGTTCGTCAAGATGTGACAATTCCTGCATATCATTTCCTCCTTTAAATGCTCTCTATTATAGGAGCATTAGTAGTGATTGGATTCTTTTGTATTGATGCGGATTTCAGAAACATCACCTTTCGGATGCTCTACAATCCAACGTAAAATATCGCCTTGTTTTTCCGTATGAACCAGGCTTCCCATACCGCCCATATCTGCTCCCAGATAAAAGCGAATGGCATGTACAGCGCATTCCTTCAGACAAGAAGTACATCCCCAGCAATCCTTTGGGTATTTGATAAATGCTTTGCCGTTCTCTTGCTGATGAATCAAGCTGCCAGGACAAATCATACAGCATTTTCCGCATCCTACACATTGTGCCTGATTAATGGCAATGCTCATAATTCTGTCCCTCCTCTACCAATTCCCGGAAAATAATTTCTAGCTTTCCGTTTTTCATACGGGAATTGACATAACGTTTCCAATGGAGATCATCTTTCTCCGGATAATCCAGATTTTCTGCAAAACTATGCCAGCGAGTTTCTTTTCTTGCCTTCAAATGTGCAATTACACTACGGCAAACCACAAGACGTTCTCGCAATTCGTAGATGTACATTAGTTCCTGATAATCTGCTGCATGAAGTTGATTGGATAATTCCATGAGACGAACGATTTTTTCGTCTGCGAGATCCAATTCCTTTTCATGGAATCGATAATTTGTACCAATGCCACCTGCATAGGTGTCCATAACCGTCTGCATGGCATCTTCCAGTTGTTCCGTGTCAAATAATCTACCAGTTCCATTTAAGAAGTGTTCCACTTCTGCAAGATGCGCTTGAACTTCTTTGTCATCTGGTTTTGACGCTGTATGATTTTGTAAAAATTCCAATGCCGATTCAGCAGCAATCTCGCCTTCTGCCAAAGCACCAGTTACGTACTTCTGTGGACAGCCGCCGGCAACATCGCCAGCTGCAAACAATCCTGTAATTGTTGTTGCACGTTTTGTATCTACCCAATATCCGCTTGCAGTATGTCCACCTACAATATAGGGTTCTGTTCCCTCGATTTCCACATTTTGCTGAGAAGGACACTTTCCATTTTCAATCCATTTCAGGGTTTGTGAAGGTGCCATATTGAGGTATGCCTTCATCAAGGAATCATCCTGTTCTGAAGTGATACCTTCTGTTCGTAAATAGCAGGGACCCCTACCAGCCAGATTTTCACTGACCGTTCCATAGACACGTTCGGAAGTTGTCAAACCGTACTTGGTTTCATAAACTTCGCCCAAAGAATTCACCTGTTTTGCGCCAACTCCTTGTGCCAATGTTCCAGTGGGTGCGATGGTATCTTTACAACGCAATGCAATAAACCGCATTTCAAATGTTGTCATTTCTGCTCCGGCACGGATGCCCATGGCATATCCAGCGCCGGTATTAAAGGGCGGATACCACATTTTATGGCGAGAGAATCCAGGATGATTGGGTTTATAGAGACCAGCTGCACCGCCTGTGGCAATGATTACTGCATTTGCTTCCATCACATATACGGTATCATTGTGAATGCCAAATCCGAATGCGCCCTGAATTCGATTGTTTTGTACGAAAAAATCGGTGATGTTAACATGGTTTAGAACTGTTACCTGCGGCAATGCTTCTACAGCTTTTGCCAAAAGTGGCTTCATATTTTCACCGTTGATTTTTAGGTTTCGATTACCACGTGCAACATACTTGCCATTTTCATCTTTTAAGATAACCAGCCCAAGTTGTTCCATATGTGCGGTTACTTGATTGAGCCGTTCGGACATGGTAAGAAGCAAGTCGCCACGCACAATACCATCCGCATCTTTTCGGGCATAATCCACGTAATCCTGTGGCTTTCTGCCTTCGGTGATATAGGCGTTTAAAGCGTTTACACCAGCCGCCAAACAACCGCTTCGCTTGATGTGTGCTTTTTCACAAATCAGTACACTCGCATCAGATTGATTCGCAATCGTTAGTGCTGCGTAGCAACCTGCGGTTCCACCGCCAATAATCAGCACATCCGTTTGATAACGTTTCACATTCATTTCATCACCGCCCTTTCTTTTGTACGCAGAAGATACTTTTCAGCAGATGCCACGCAGTTTGCACCATCTGATGCAGCTGTTACCACCTGTCGCAGTGGTTTTGTCCGTACATCTCCAGCTGCGAAAATCCCTTCTACAGAAGTAACTCCATCTTCACCGGCTACGATGTAACCGTTTGCATCTAAATTCACAACGTTACGAAGAATCTCTGTATTTGGAATACTGCCAATCGCTACAAATACACCATCTAAGAGCAATTCTTCCGGTACGCCGTTATGCAGAATTTTCAGTGCTTCGACCCGTTTTTCTCCTACAACTTCTGTTGGAACGGCACGTTTTACCAGCACGATATTTTTCGTTTGCTCAACTTGCTTTTGTAAGGAAGCATTGGCACGAAATGTATCTCGACGATGTATGAGATAAACAATGCTTGCGACCCTGGAAAGATACAAGGCATCCTCTAGCGCCGTATCCCCGCCGCCAATGACGGCTACTGTTTTGTTTTGATAGAAGGCACCGTCACAGGTGGCACAATAAGAAACACCGAGAAGCTGGCCGCCTGGAACTTCTAGACGGCGGTAAGAACTTCCAGTAGCATAGATTACGCTTTTTCCAATCACATTTGTTCCATCTTGCATGGAAATGGTAAAACTTCCATCATTCTGTGTCAATGCCGTTACTTCATTCTCACAAAATGATGCTCCAAGCACTTCTGCATGTTCCCGGAACTTTTCACCGAGTTCGTATCCACCGATGTGTAACAGACCCGGATAATTGTCTACCTGTTCTGTTACTGCAATCTGTCCGGAACCCATTGCATCTTTCTCAACAACCAATGCCTGAAGATTGGCACGGCTGGCATAGATTGCAGCGGTTAAGCCTGCCGGACCGCTGCCGATGATGATGATGTCATACATAACTTAATCCTCAATTTGTAAGAGTTCCTTCTCTGAATTGGTTCCTTCAATGTGGAAGGAATTGAGTACCGGATTTTCTCGATCCATCAGAGAAAGAATCATATAACTCGCTTTACTGTCATACGCCAGCCGCTTGTCTTCTTCTGACGGTCTGGAAGGAGATTCCGGATGAGAATGCCAATTTCCCAGTGGAACCAGACCATTTGCACGCATATCTTTTACTGCTGCCAGCTGCTCTTTCGGATCCAAACTAAAATGTTCGTTGGAGTGATCAATGTTTGTCAGCAGATATACTTTTTTGACAATTTTATCGGTTCCCTGCAATTCACCGGCAATCAAGCCACATGCTTCATCGGGTAATTCCTTTTTTGCATGTGCCAGCATTTTTTCAAAATCTGATTTCTTTAACTGAATCATAAGCCTACTCCATCGCATTCTGCCTGTTCGTAATCGATCAATTTGGTAATTGTCGGATGGGTGCCGCAAACTGCGCAATTGCAAGTTTCAGATGGCAGCTTTACCTTACGGAAATCCATCTTTAGTGCATCATAAGTCAGCAGATTACCAGTTAACAAATTGCCAATCCCAAGAATATATTTGATAGCTTCCATTGCCTGTAAACTGCCAATGACACCGCCCATTGCACCAATCACGCCAGCTTGTTTACAAGTTGGAACTGCATCTTTCGGAGGTGGATTTTTGAAGACGCAGCGATAGCATGGTCCTTCTCCCGGAACATAGGTCATCAACTGACCTTGGAAGCGGATAATGCCAGCGTGGGAAAATGGTTTCTTTGCCATTACGCAAGCATCATTGATCAGGAACTTTGCCGGGAAATTATCGGTTCCATCAATAATGAAATCATAGTCTTTAATCAAATCCATGATGTTTTCGCTAGTGACAAATGTATGGTAAGTATTTACAGTAACATCTGGATTAATTGCTTCCATTGTTTCTTTTGCGGACTGTACTTTTGCTTTCCCAACATCTTGTGTTGCATGAATAATTTGGCGCTGGAGATTGGAGAGATCTACTTCATCCGCATCTGCAATGCCAATGGTGCCAACACCAGCTGCTGCTAAGTACATTGCTGCCGGTGCACCAAGTCCGCCGGCACCGATGATCAGCACTTTTGCGTTGAGCAGTTTTTTCTGACCTTTTACGCCGACTTCTTTTAGAATGATATGACGGGAGTACCGTTCAATCTGTTCATTGGTGAATGCCATTTTACTGTCCACCTCCCATGAAATAGAGGAACTCTACGGTGTCACCATCTTTCAAAACGGTGGATTCAAATGTACCATTTTCAACGAACTCATCGTTGATGGTAACCGTAACATACTGCGGGGTTTCTACCTTTTCATCAACAATCAACTGTGCAACGGTCAGACCGTCTGCAACTTCCTTCTGTACACCTGCAACTGTAATTTTCATTCTTCTTTTCTCCTTTATTTTGTTTTGAGGGAATCAATCACTTCTGTGATCTCTGCTTTTTTAACTGCGCCTCTTAATCTGCTTTTTTCTTCCCCATTGTGGAAGAAGATCAGAGTGGGAGCCGCCTGTACGGCATATTGCTCTGCCAGTGCCTGATCAAAATTGACATTGATCTTTACAACCTTTAATACATCGCTGTAGGTTTCTTCCAGTTCCGATAAAACCGGAGAAAGTCGCTTACAAGGAATGCAGCTGTCGGAATAAAAATCTGCCAACACCAGCTTGTCTGCTTCCAATACTTCTTTTTGGAACGTTTCCTGATTGACACGAGCGGCCATTTAATCACCCACCTTTTTTACAATCAGATTATATGTACCATCTTCATTTTGCAGAAGCTTCAGGATTTTATGACCTTCTTCCTTTATGCTTCTCGGTACATTCTGAACTGGTTCTCCATCATTCATACGAATGGAAAGAATCTGTCCGTCATCCAACTCTTCCAATGCCACCTTTGCCTTTACAAAAGTAACGGGGCAAACGACATCGGTGATATCTACAGTTTCATCAATTTGAAATTCAGCCATTGTAAGCCTCCCAGATTTTCTGTTCAAATTTTTCTTTTCCCACACGCTCTAAGGTGAATTGAAAACGCTCACCTGCGTTGGCATTGTCATCAAAAAATTGTACTGCGGCATCACAGATTTTCAGAAGTTTTTCCTTATCTGCAATAAATGGGATAATGGGTTCTCCCTTATGAATGCTGTTGCCAAACAGACCGCCAAAAGAAACGATATATCCATGTACCGTATCCCAAGCTTCTGTAGGACATGCTTTTACGCATCGTCCGCAAAAATTACATTTGCTGTCATCCACAGAGATCTTTCCATCTTCATGCGTAATCGCACCACTGCGGCATGCCTTGGTACAGACACCACACTGAATACAATCCTCTTCTCTCCATTTTACTTGGATGCCGCCTTTGATGCCTAAATCATTTTCTTCAGATTTCAAGCAATTATTTTGACAGCCTGTGATACCGAATTTAAATTTATGTGGAAGTTCCCGTGCAAAATAACGTTCATCCAATTCTTTTGCCAATGCATAAGTATCAATGCATCCGCTTGGGCAAATTGCTGCGCCTTGACAAGCTGTTACAGTCCGAACTCTTGGTCCGCATACGCCTGGTTCTACATCACCTTCTGCTAACGCTGCTTTTACCGCATCAATTTGTTCCAGTTTTACAAATGGAATTTCCACGCTCTGGCGAGAGGTCAAGTGCACATGACCATCTCCAAATGTTTCTGCGACCTCTGCAATCTTTGCAAGCTGTTTTGCTGTCAGATTGCCGCCGACTACCCGAAGTCGAAGCGAAAAATGATTTTTCTGCTTCTGCCGCATAAAACCACCTTTTTTCAAGGTTGCATAATCGACTGCCATTTAACATTCCTCCTGCATTTTTGCAATTGCCTGTCCAAAATCTGCGATCAGGTCTTCAATATCTTCAATGCCTACGCTGATGCGGATAGAATCCTCATAAACGCCTGCGCTTTGTTTTTGCTTTTCATTACTGTGTGCATAAATGGTACTTGCTGGATGAATTACTAGCGTTCGAGTGTCCCCAATGTTGGTTGCATTGGTTGCATATTGTAAATGATTGATCAAGCAAAACGCTTTTTTCTTACTTCCTACTCGAAGCGTTAAAATTGCGCCGCCCTTTCCGCCAAACTGTTTTTGTACCAAGTCGTAATAGGGACTTTTCTCTAAAGCTGGATAATTGACTGTAATACCTTCTGTGTGTTCTAAGTACTGTGCTAATTTCAGTGCGTTATCGCAAAGCCGTTCCATTCGCAATCCAAGTGTTTCCAGTCCTACAGAATTGAGAAACGCATTCATTGGAGAAAGACATCCGCCTACATTTCTCCAAATGGCATTTCGAAGCTTTGCAAGGTAAGCAAACTTTCCGTATTTTTCAAATGGTTCAAAACCATCGTATCGGCTCTTATCCCAAGAGAAGTTGCCGCTATCTACAATTACGCCACTGATAGCATTTCCACCCCCGTTAATATATTTAGAAGAGGAATGCACGACAACATCTGCGCCGTATTCAAACGGATGAATCAGATACGGTGTTGCGGTTGTACTATCAATAATCAGTGGAATACCGTGGGCATGCACCAGTTCAGAAACGGCTTTCAAATCAACTACATCCAACTTTGGATTTCCAATCAGTTCTGTAAAGACAACTTTTGTATGTTTGTTAATTAAAGGTTCAATCTCCTCTACGGTAACCGATTCTGCAAATCGTGTTGTGATGCCAAACGCTTTCAAGTCGGAGAATAGATCAATGGTTCCGCCAAAAAGTCCAGAACCGGCAATTACTTCATCTCCAGCATGAAGAATGTTCAGTAACGCCATGGTAACTGCTGTCATACCGGATGAACAGCTTACTGCTCCAATGCCGTGCTCCATTGCGGCAACTCTTTTTTCAAAAGCATCCACGGTTGGATTACTAATTCTGGTATAAGCAAATCCGGGTGCTTGATTGTGAAATACTTTTTCCAGTTTTTCTGCCGTTTCATGTGCGAATGCGCTGACCTGATAAATCGGCATAATGGTAGAACCTGTACTTTTTTCTCCATCAAAATTCTGATGCAACAATGCCGTATTAAATTTCATGCGCTCACCCACGCTCCTCTCGTTCTTTCTCGATGATCCTATTATAGCACCTTTTAACTACTAAGTCAATAGGTTTTATATGATTTTATCCGCTTTTTCATTTTGTTCAAATAATTCTTCATTTGTTTTTAATTTACATAATATATTCATGAATTTATTTGAAAAATCAAACGGCGTATGGAAATCCTATCACGCCGTTTTAAATTGGTCTCAAATTATCATTTAAATATAGTACATAAACGCTTCATCCGGTGGAATCGAACTGCGATAACGATCAATCATGTCTTGCAGTGTAATGCCTGCACAAAATGTGCGTAAATATGTGGTCATCTGATCCCACAGGGACTCTTGAACAGTTGCTTTCAAAAGAGAGGGATTGCTTGTGTTGCCAGTATCCACGTCACTCAGAACAGTAATATCTAATGCATCGATAATTTCCTGAAACGTAATATGATTCGCTGGTCTTGCAAGCATATAGCCACCTTTAAATCCTTTGATTCCACGGATCAGATACGTCTGCCGCAATGCTGCCAAAATCTGCTCTAGATATTTTACCGAAATATTCTGCCGGTTGGAGATACCGCTCACAGCAACTGCTTCTCCATTTTCAGAATGCAGTGCAATGTCAATCAATGCAATAATTCCACATTCTACTTTTGTTGAGATTTTAATGGTACATCCTCCTCTCTTTGATACGCTTTTACAAATTTCAATCAGAAAACAGTGTCGTAGAATAATAGCGATCGCCGCTATCTGGTAACAGTGCAACAATTGTTTTTCCAACGTTTTCTGGCTTTTTTGCCAGTTCCAATGCTGTGTATAATGCTGCGCCAGAAGAAATTCCGACGAGAATTCCTTCGTGTTTTGCAATCAACTTGGCTGTTGCAAACGCATCGTCATTTTTCACCGGGAAAATGGCATCATAAATATTGGTGTCCAGTGTTTTTGGAACAAATCCAGCTCCAATTCCTTGAATCTTGTGTGGACCAGGCTTCCCGCCTGCCAATACTTGAGAATCAAAAGGTTCTACAGCGATTATCTGCACGGACGGATTTTGGGACTTCAGATAGGCACCTGTTCCGCTGACCGTTCCGCCAGTTCCAACTCCTGCAACGAAAAAATCTACCTTACCATCTGTATCTTGCCAGATTTCTGGGCCGGTTGTTTTGCGGTGAGCTTCTGGATTTGCTGGGTTTTCAAATTGACCTGGAATGAAACTGTTCGGAATTTCTTCTGCCAGTTCCTTTGCACGTTCAATCGCACCTTTCATTCCCTTTACGCCCGATGTCAGAACAATTTCTGCTCCATAAGCTTTTAAGATATTTCGACGTTCTACACTCATTGTTTCTGGCATGGTCAGGATAACACGGTATCCCTTTGCTGCAGCAATAGCTGCTAGTCCAATTCCAGTATTCCCAGATGTCGGCTCAATAATTACAGAACCTTTATGTAAAAGTCCCTTTTGTTCGGCATCTTCCAGCATTGCCTTGGCAATTCGATCCTTTACACTGCCTGCTGGATTGAGATATTCCAGCTTGACCAGTACCCTTGCTTTTAAGGATTCCTGCTGTTCCAGATTGATGACTTCTACCAACGGGGTATTTCCAATCAGTTCTACTGCACCTTGATAAATCTTAGACATGGCTCTTGACTCCTCCTAAAATCTTATAATATTGTACTGTAAAAAACATTCAAATAAATACAGAATCATCCTGCAAGGACTGGTTCTCCAGAAGGTAACACTTTTCTCCCACAATGACAAAAATACGATAGAGGAACACGTCCACTGTTTCGCCAACGGAGATGCCTGCTTCTTCTAAGTCTCGCTTGGCAATTAGTAGATCGTTGTTAACCCGAACCTCTAGTTCGATCCAATCTCCACGGAAAGAAACACGCTCTACCACGCCCTTGGAAGCAGAACTGCCAAATTTTTGTACTTCTCCTCTTTTGGTGATTTTCAGGAACTCTGGTCGAACAATTGCCTTTTCTACATGCTCCATCTTTTGGAAGGTGTGATACTTTTGATAATCTTCCAATACAGAAGTCTGCCCAAAGAAAGAAGCGGTAAAAGAAGTTTGTGGATGGCGGTAAATCTCCAATGGAGTTCCCATCTGTTCAATTCTACCTCGGTTGGTAATGATAATTTCATCGGCAACCTCAATTGCTTCATCCTGGTCGTGTGTTACAAAGATACTGGTAACGCCAAGTTTACCAATCATTTCTTTCAGCCAGCTGCGCAATTCCTGACGAACTTTTGCATCAATTGCTGCAAATGGTTCATCCAACAGCAGAAGCTGTGGATTTGGTGCCAAGGCTCTGGCAAATGCTACTCGCTGCCGTTGGCCGCCGGAAAGCTGACTGGGATATCGCTTTTCCAAGCCTTTTAATCCAATCAGTTCAATTAGTTCGGAAACACGCTTGGCAATCGTTTTCTTATCGACCTTCTGTACTTTTAATCCAAAAGCGATGTTATCGTACACCGTCATATAGCGAAAGAGTGCATAATTTTGAAAAACAAAACCAAATCCACGTTTGCTGGCAGGGATGTCATTGACTACTTTGCCATCAATTTGAATCTCACCACTGTCTGGATGCTCCAGACCGGCAATCATACGCAGAATGGTTGTTTTACCGCTTCCACTGGGGCCGAGCAATCCGATCAGCTTGCCTTTTTCAATTCCAAAGTTTACATCGTCCGATGCTTGGTAATTGCCGAAGCGTTTGTTGATATGATTCAATTCTACATACATCAGGTTTCCTTCTTTCCACGGTGTTCAATTAAACTGCGAATAACTAGAATGACAATTGCCATTATTACTAGAATTGATGAAACTGCAAACGCTGGTACATATTGGAATTCATTGAATAAAATCTCAACATGTAAGGGCAGTGTATTGGTTTTTCCACGTAAATGTCCGGAAAGGACAGAAACTGCACCGAATTCGCCCATCGCTCTTGCGGCACAAAGGACAACGCCATATAGAAGTGCCCATTTCATATGTGGAAATGTGACTTTCCAGAAAATGGTCCATGAATTTGCGCCCATCAATGCAGCGGCTTCCTCTTCATCCGATCCTTGTGATTCCAGTACCGGAATCAATTCTCGTGAAACAAATGGGAAAGTAACAAAAACCGTTGCCAGAATAATGCCGGGGACTGCAAACACAACTTTAATGCCCAAGTCGTGCAGCAATGGATACAAATCACTTTGTCTGCCAAATGTCAGCAAGAAAATCAAGCCGGCAATAATTGGAGATACCGTTACCGGAACATCAATCAAGGTGGTTAGCACCTTTTTTCCGCGGAAATGATACTTTGTAACTGCGAGTGCCGCAAATACACCAAAAATTGTATTGACAACAACAGCACAGGCGGTTGCTTCTAATGTTAAAAGAATTGCTTTTACAGTATATTTATCTGTTACAGCTGCTTGATACGTTTTCCAGCCATCTCGTAGTGCTTCGGAAATCACTGTAATCAAAGGAAGCAGCAGCGTCAGCACCAAAAACAAAATACTGATTCCAATTAAAATCCATTTTACAACTTTAGATCCTATGGTTTCTTCATGCATAGCTTACTGCCCTCCCTTCAAAATTTTTGAACTTCTTGCCTGCACTAGGTTGGTAAAGAATAAAATGAAAAAGGCTGCGATCAGCATAACAAGTGCAATGGACGTTGCGCTTGTGTAATCATATTCTTGTAATTTAGACATGATAATCAGCGGCGTAATTTCTGTTTTATAAGGTTGATTGCCGGCAATGAATACAACACTTCCGTATTCTCCCAAGCATCTGCCAAATGCCAATCCAAATCCAGTTAATGTTGCTGGCAAAATTTCCGGGAAAATCACTTTCCAGAAAATTAGAATGCGACTTGCTCCCAATACGCCAGCTGCTTCTTCGTAGGTCGGATCCAGTTTTTCCAAAATTGGCTGTACGGTACGTACGACGAATGGAATGCCAATAAATATTAAAGCGACTGTAATACCGGCTCTGGTATAGGCAATCTCAATTCCAAATCGTGCAAAAAGTTTTCCGACCAGTCCGGTGTCTGCTGTCAAAGAAGTTAATGCAATACCTGCAGCTGCCGTGGGCAGTGCAAATGGCAATTCAATCATTCCATTGAGCAAACGCTTCAGGGGGAATCGATACCGAACCAACACCCAGGCAAGAATAACACCCATCACTGCATTGATTGCGGAAGCTACAAATGCTGTAAGTAAACTGACACGAAAGCTTGCTAAAACACGAGGACGTGTGATTGTTTCCCAAAACTCCGATGGACTAAGCTTTGCTGTGTAAATGACCAATGATGCCAAAGGAATTAAAACAATGATGCTGAGAATCGAAAGTGTTACTCCCATGGACAATCCAAATCCAGGAATCACTCGTTTGCCGCTTTTTTTCATACTTGCTCCTTATTTTTCATAAATCTCATCAAATATGCCGCCTTCGGCAAAATGTTTTTTCTGCGCTTCATCCCATCCGCCGAAATCTTGAATGGTAACTAGGTCAATGTTCAGATCAAATACATCTGCATATTCCTGTAAAATTGTTGGATTGGTAGGCCGATAATAATGATCTCCTGCAATCCGCTGTGCTTCATCGGAATAAAGATACTGTAAGTATTCTGTTGCAACCTCTCGTGTTCCGCGATCGTCCACAACTTCATCTACAACAGCTACAGAAGGCTGTGCTAAAATACTGATACTTGGTGTGATGATTTCATAATCATCTGGATTGTCTTTGATTGATAAATATGCTTCGTTTTCCCATGCAATCAAGACATCTCCCTGCCCATTTTCTACAAACGTTGTCGTAGCGCCTCTTGCACCAGAATCCAGCACCAAAACATTTTGATAAAGTTTTTGGATGAACGCTTTGGTTTGCGTTTCATCGCCGCCGTCTTGTTTGTCTGCATATGCCCATGCTGCCAGGTAATTCCATCTGGCACCACCGGAAGTCTTAGGGTTTGGTGTAATGACACCAACGCCATCTTTTACCAGATCGTCCCAATCGTGAATATCCTTTGGATTTCCTTTTCGAACCAAAAAAACAATGGTGGAAGTATATGGAGCACTGTCATCTTCGAATTCATTGATCCATCCATCTTCAATTAAGCCAGCATTCTGAATGGCATCTACATCATATTCCAATGCCAATGTTACCACATCAGCTTCCAGACCGTTGGCAACTTCCAATGCTTGCTTGCCAGAGCCGCCATGAGACTGTGTAACTTCCACGTCTTGTCCAGTTTTTTCTTTCCAATGTTCTGCAAAAATTGCATTGTATTCAGAATAAAGTTCTCTAGTCGGATCATAGGAGACATTGGTTATGCTAACGCTATCGCCGGAAGCAGTACCATTTCCGCATCCAGTGAAAACACTGCCTGTCAGAATTACTGCGATCAAAATACCAAAAATTTGATTTCTTTTCATCTTATTTTCCTTCTTTCTCTTTATTTATTTGCGATTATGCATCTATTTCAGAAAAAGAAGAAAAACATCGTACAATTCCACCGGATGCCGTGGCATGGACATATCGCATTGCAATGTCTCCTTTCCCTACTATTCATATTATTTTGATATGCTTAATATGCTATATATAATACTGCAAAACTAGGAATTTGTCAAGGGCGTTTTTCTCTTTTTGTATATTGCGATAAAACATGATTTTTACAGCGCTTTAAATTGTTTAAAGTGCACAAAAGCTGAACAAGGTTTTCTCTTGTTCAGCTTTTTCAAATTCTATCAAGAAATATCCGCGACGATTTTTTGCAAATGCGCAAGATAAAGACGTTGTATGGCTGGAAATGCTCCCAGTCCCTGTAGACGTACTGTAACAGAGTATCCGTTCTGTTCTAAAACAGATTTCCAAGAATCTGGTTTTTCTCCTGCTATATCTTGTTGCACGTGCTTTCCGGCAACCAATAACGTAGGAATCAAAATTACATTTGAACAACCTTTTTGGTTTAGTTGTTTCAATACCATTTCTAAGGTTGGATATCCGCCTATTGTTCCTACCAATACATTGGAATATCCGGAATGTTTCAGCCAGTCTTCCAGTGCAAGATATGCCAGATTGCCAATGTGAGAAGTTCCATGTCCCACCAGGAGATACAGTTCTGTTTCAGAATGTGTAATGATACCGGATTCCTCCAATGCCTGAATGAGAAGCGGATAATCTTCCATCTGTGACAGAAGCGGCTCTCCTATGGAAAATTGAAAAAAAGCATTTTTCCATACTTCCAGATCTGCGCAAAGCCGTTCGTATTCTCTTCCAGGAACAAGATAAGTCGGCTGACAAAAGACTTGTGTATATCCCATACGTTTTAAGCGTTCTATGGATTCTGATACTGTATCAATTGCAATTCCTGTTTGCCGCATACGGTGAACAATTTTGCGACTTGTAAAAGCACGAAACACATCTGTCTTTGGAAATGCTTTACTAATTGTTCGTTCCACTGCACCAATTGTTTGTTCTCGTGTTTTTGCGTAGGCAGTCCCAAAACTCACTACAAGAATGGCAGATTTTTTGGTTAATTCTGTTCCAAAACATTGCGCAGCATATTGTAAGTAGGCATCTTTTCCCTGCTCTCGAAACAAGGTTAATGCTGCTGGTGTCGTAATTTTCCTGAAAAGCTGTATGCGTTGTTCCTTTTCTGGAATGATTTCTTTCCAGGTGCGTCGTAAGGCGTGAATGCAAGTACATAGGGTTTCATAATTTGCAAGTTCAGGTAGCAATGCATTACCAATTGCAGTAGCAAGTGCCGGAGCAGTTCCTTCTGTAGTAATTGCAAGCGTAACAGCTCCGCTGCGGCGACAGGCAGGAAGGGAAAAATCTGCTGTAGAAGCTGGGTCGGTTGTTACAGTAGATACCAACTTCCCTTTTTCCTGCGAGGCTCGAACAATCTGTGCATTGATTACAGGATCATTTGTTGCGGCAAATACCAGAAAAAAATCCGTAAGCAATTCCGGATGATAGCGTCCTTGTAGATATGTGAGTGCGATATGTTCCCAGCAGATTGGTTTTGATTCTGGCGCAACAACGGTTACCATGGCGCCTGCCTGCAAAAGTCCCTGTACACGTCGCTGTGCAATGGTGCCAGCACCAAAGACAATACACTTTTTCCCTTGTAAGTGCAGGGAAATCGGATAGCTCATCATGAGAGAACCTCCTGCTCAGCAGGTGGAAGAATACATTGTATCATGCCGATTGTGTCAGATTGTGTTGCTGTTTTGGTTACTGAAATTCCCAGAGATTCTGCTGTACGTGTTGTGGCAGCACCGATAGAAATGATTTGTGCAAAATATGGCGTTTCTCCTGCTGTCATTGCTGCAAATGTTCTGGCTGCGGAGGAACTGGCAAGAAAAACATAATCTGCATGCTTCAATTCCGTCAGCAACAGATGTTTTTTTCGAACATCCGATTGTACGCTGTAAAGTGGAATCGTTTGGAACTGGACACCAGCCTGTTTCAAAAGTTGTGCAAGCACCTCGGAACCATTTTCTGCTCGAAGTAGTAGGACATGATCTTGCTCGGTCAGCTGTGGAATCAAGGCCTCTGCCAGACTTTTACTATGAAATTGAGGCGGAATGCAATCTGCAAAAATGCCATGTTTGGCAAGCGCTTGTGCGGTTCCGCTTCCAATTACGGCAAAGCGTAAATGCAGCAATCGGCGTAAATCTATCCCATCTTGCTGTAAGCTGTCAAAGAATACTGCAACTCCATTGGCACTAGTCAGCACGACCCAAGTATAGGTATGCCATGCAATTTTGGAAAGCATGCTTTTTTGAGGTGCTTGCGGATAGATCAAGCTTACTTCTGACGCCTCCGCACCATAACTTCGAAGCAATGCTGCTGCTTTTTGTGTGTAGTCTGGTGTACCCGTAAGAAGTACTTTTTTTCCATGCAATACACCGAGTTGCTCCCACCAGTGCAGTTCTTGGCGAAGAGAAACTACCTCTCCTACCACTGTCATAGCTGGCGTTTGTAAGCCGGCTTTCTGTACTGCCTGTACAATATTTTTCAAAGGTGCCGTAACAACACGCTGTTGTGCAGTTGTTCCATGTTCCACCACTGCCGTTGGAGTGTCTGGAGATTTTCCAGCCTGTATCAGTGATTTTACAATTTGAGACAGATTGCCAAGGCTCATCAGAAAAACCAATGTTCCTTCCAAATGAGCCAAATCAACACCATCCAGGTCTTCTTGTTGCGTTGTTTTTCGATGTCCGGTAATCACATGAAAAGAGGAGGCATAGGCACGGTGCGTAATTGGAATGCCGGCATATGCCGGCACACTATAGCATGATGATACACCTGGTACAATTACAAATGGGATGCCATGTGC
>ERZ780151.1415-NODE-1415-length-17586-cov-5.773544_pt1 | contig 17586 bp, 17 predicted proteins | sample MGYA00510983_ERZ780151 | MGnify/ENA primary metagenome ERZ780151 (study PRJEB29588, sample SAMEA2144623) | human gut metagenome | biome: human gut; feature: human-associated habitat; material: faeces | place: Denmark | collected 2008/2010 ... | reverse complement strand
CTCCTGGTGATACAACAATGGCTTCTCTTAAGGAAGTTGAAGGTATCGTTGGTGGAGCTGGTGCCAGAGTTCAGAGATAATTAAACATTGTTTTAGTTAATCCATTTAAACTTATGCTTTTAAGCATAAAAAGGAGGTATACAGAATTCCGTATACCTCCTTTTTCAGTTATATAACACAATAATTGAAATAAATCAGCTAATTAACTCTATTTATCATATCAACCTACATTTTTCAACGCGAACAATGTAAATTTCTATGGAATTTTATCAAAAAGAAATATATAATAACGTAAGTATTAATTGTTAGAAGTGGAGATTACTATGAAGATTGCCGTATGTGATGATGACCAATACGAATTAGGTATAATAAGAGAACTTTTAGATAATTATGAAGCCTCATCTAATATCAGCTTCACAGTGAAATATTATAACAGCAGTGTCGAGCTTGCTTCTACTGCTGGATTTGAGAAGTTTGACATATATTTTCTTGACATTATTATGCCAGTAATGAACGGACTTGCACTCGCTAAGGAAATCCGTACCTTTGATAAAGCCGCACCTATAATATTCTTAACTTCATCTTCCGAATTTGCAGTAGACAGCTATGAAGTCAAGGCATTTAATTATCTGTTAAAGCCCGTGAACAAAGAACGCCTGTATACTACGCTTGATGATTTAATAGACTTCTTTAACATCGAACAGACAAACAACATAATTATTAAGAACAATTCAGGTATACACAAAATCCGTACAGCTGATATTGTCTATGCGGAAGCATTAAACCGCAAGGTAACTATTCATCTTAAAAATGGAGAACACATAACATCAACCGATGTATTCTCCTCAATATGTGATACACTTAGTATTCACAAAGAATTTACGCTTCCACACCGTTCATATATTGTAAATATGAACTACATAAGTACTATTATTAGTAATGAAATTCATCTGAGCAATAACAAAACAGTTCCATTGGCACAACGCCGTGTCGTTGAAATCAAGAAGCAGTATTTAACTTTCCAGATGGAAGAATAACAGGGGGCTATATGGATATTTCTACTTTATTAAATCTTATTAATTATATCTTTGTTCTTATCTTTGGCATTATTGTATCATTTTATTTTGCTGATATACGCTTGGAAGATAACCATAAGCTGTTTATATATACAACTCTCACATTTGCGTTATTTCAGGCAGTATGTTATCTGCTTCTTGGCCAGAATGTGCTTTATAAAAGCTATCCATTTCTTATACACATACCTTTAATTCTTGTCATATGTTTTGTCTGCCATAAGAACATATACATTTCATCAATTGCAGTTCTGTCGGCTTATCTTATGTGTACCCCAAGAAAATGGTTCGGCACTGCTGCCGCTTACATTTTCAAAGATATTCCTATGATATCAGATATTGTAACTATTATTATTACAATCCCACTTATATTTATTGTAATTAAATACATTTCTCCTTACATAATAAGGCTTAAGAACGAATCAAAGACCATTATATCAATGTTCTTTCTCCTGCCTCTTACTTATTATATTTTAGAGTACGCATTCACTGTATACACAGACCTGTTATACCGCGGAGAAGCTGTTGTTATAGAATTTATGGACAGCTTTATTGTCATACTCTATTTTATATTATCAACAGTTATACTGGCTCTGTTAAATAAGAAAAATACCGCCGAGCGTGAAAATATCATTCTCTTGTCCGCAGCTGCACAGGCAGAAAAAGAGATTGCCCAGTTATCGGACTATCAGAAACAGGCAGCTATATACCGCCACGACCTTCGACACCATATGAACTTTATACAAAGCTGTCTTAATGATAACAGCTACGCACAGGCACAGGATTATATCAGGGAGATATGTACCAGTCTTAACAACAGCCAAATAACAAGATACTGTGCTAATGAAGCTGTCAACCTTATATTATCTTCCTATATTGCCAAAGCTGACAAATATAATATCACCACACAAGTGTCAGTTACTGCCGCCAACCTTGCTGACTACAAGCCAACTGACCTTTGCAGTCTATTTGCAAATGCACTTGAAAATGCCATAAATGCCTGCAAGCTTGTACAGACAGCCAGGACATCTATTAATAATTCATATAGCAGCATATCCGACACTGCTTCTGACTACAATTCCGGCTGCACTTCTGACTACGGCGAGGTTAATTCAAACCGTATTATCACAGTAAAGGTGTTTGATAAAAACAATAAATTATGTATTAACATCACTAATACTTATGCTGTTGAACCTGTATTCGTTAATAATACTCCTGTATCGGATAAAGCCGGCCACGGTATTGGTATCAGAAGCATAATATCTGTGATTGAGAAATATAACGGTGTATATGATTTCTTTACTGAGGATGGAGTGTTTTATTTTCAGGCGTGTATATAAATATACACCACCATAAAAAGGACTGTCATTTATGGTGACAGTCCTTTTTCATTATATTAATTGTTTTTCAATAATTTATTTAATTTCTTATCAAAAGTTTTAATATCGTATCCCTTCATATACTAATAATTATATCTATATATATTATACCCACAAAATGCCTTTACAGCAACTACCAAATTAGTGAAATTATATTGCTTTCAATATCTAAACATTAAATATTTACAAATCTAAATATATATAATATACTATGTATGTACAGAAAGGTGGTATTCTATGATTTCATACAAAAAATTATTTCTACTAATGGAAGAACAGGAAATCACAAAAGAAAAGCTAAAAAATAAAATCGGAATTTCCTCAGCAACTATGGCAAAGCTCTCCAAAAATGAAGATGTTTCAATGTCAACAATTCAAAGTCTTTGCGATTTTTTTGACTGCCAGCCCGGTGCTATTCTGTCATATGAAAAAGAAATTGATAAAAATACTACTCTTTTCAGACTTCGTGAAGAAATGGAAATGAAACTAAAAGGGGGTCTATATCATCAGACCCAGATACGCATAGCTTATAATTCAAATCATATGGAAGGAAGCCGGTTGACAGAAGAACAGACACGAAGTATCTATGAAACCAAGACTATAGGTATTACTGATGGCGTTGAAAAAGTAGATGACATCATAGAAACTGTTAATCATTTCAGATGTTTTGATTATATTTTAAAAATTGCGGATAAAGAACTTTCCGAAGATATTATAAAACATATTCATCTCTTATTAAAAAGCGGAACAACGGATAGTCAAAAAGAATGGTTTGCAGTTGGCGATTATAAGAAACGCCCTAATGTCATTGGTGATATGATTGAAACAACACACCCTTCCAAAGTCCCCGCCGCTATCAAGAGTCTATTAAAAGACTATAGGGAAAACAGTAATATAACCTTTGAGGATATAATCGATTTTCATTATAAATTTGAAAAAATACACCCATTTCAGGACGGAAATGGACGTGTTGGCAGACTTATAATGTTTAAAGAATGTCTGAAAAATAACATCTGCCCTTTTATTATCGATGATACTATGAAAGATTATTATAGACGAGGCTTAAATGAATACAATGATAAAAAAGGTTATTTACTAGAAACCTGCTGCGCCTCGCAGGATGAATATAAGAAATTGTTGGACTATTTTGAATATATTTAAAAGAGCGATGTCATTAAATAGCATATAACATATACCCCTAGATTTTGAAACACTTTAAAATCTAGGGGTATATTATAAAATGCACTTGTTATTAATACATTTTTATTTGTGTACACTAATCATTCCACAAAGGCATTTTACGATAGTTATAACCATCAAATAAGAAATGATATTCGCTTCCATCAGGATATACAACAATCCATTGCTGTGTCTTTGCAGTAATTTTTCCACTTGTTTTAGGATATCTTATCTGTATGCTTCGTAAGATATCATTAGATACATCATTATCATTTCCTGCTAATTGTGATTGTTCGTCTAACTCCGAAGTTTCTTTCGCAGCTTCTGTGTCATCTTCTTGTTGCTACACCAGATAATATGAAGGATATAATGATAGAACAGGATGTACTTGACAGGATACAACAATTGCTTACATTTAAACATTCGTCTTTATACAAACTAGCTAAGCAATCTGATATTCCATATTCAAGCCTTAATAACATTTTTAACAGACAAACCTGTCCTACTATGGTAACTTTAGAAAAAATATGCCACGGTTTTAATATAAGCTTATCCGAATTCTTTTCTTTTGAAAGCAATCCTTTAAGAAATGAATTACTTTCCGATGATGAAGAAGAATTACTTAACACCTATAAAGAATTATCTGTTCAAAATAAAAAATTACTCAAAGCATATCTTGACGGTCTATGCAAACGCTGAAATTCAAAAAGACTTTCGTTTGAAATCTCCCCAATGGTTACATCAACCTTTCAACTACATTCTCAACGAAAGTCTTTTTATATTTCTTTTTATATTATATTTTTGTATTTTCTATTTATATGATTTATACTCTGCCATATCGGTCTATATCTTACTCCACGCCCTTAAATATCACGTTTCTCACCGGATTAAGTGCGAATAAAAGCAACATTCCAATAACACCACACACAATGAATTCGCTTGCTCCGATTGTCACAAAGAACATAGCAAATACGCCCTCTGAACCATAAGCATATCTTAATACAAATGGTACTATAAGTGTATTCGCAATAATTGGTGGTAATGGTGCAAGCCACTTATTCTTCCTTAACGCATAAGTTCCTATTGCGCCGATAAGTGTCGCAATGCTTCCAAATATTATATCCCATATAGCCGCACCGCCTAAGATGTTAGATAACAGACAACCTACGAACAATCCCGGTATCGCCGCTGGTGTAAAATATGGCAGAATTGTAAGTGCCTCTGCTATTCTGAACTGTATAGGTCCGAAGCTGCAATAGTTAAACATAATAACAAGCACAACATAAAGTGCCGCAATCACGGCCGCCTGTGTAATAAACGCAACCTTAAACTGTGCACTTTTAGTATTTCTATTACCGCTGTTATTTTTATTATTATTTTCAATAATATCTTTATTCTTATCCTCTTTACCTTGATTTAATGTATCCATTTTATTCTCCTTTAGTTTTGTTTTATGTGTGGAAGGTTTCGAACACACATTACTATAATCTCTGCATATATGAAACATATCACTGACACATTCCGTATAAGCAGCATTCACAGACACATTATAAGACGGACAGAAATGTAAATATCTGCCCGCCTTAATCTTATATGTCACTATATTTATATGCTGTTATTCAGAGCCACGCAAAATCTGAAAGATACACAACTGCCTCTGAAAAACAATTAACACAATCCTTAAAATTTGTTAATTAGAGAGTTACACCCTGCTTAAAGATAGCTAAATCGTGGAAGCCAGCGATTTCAGCCTTTACCTTCTTACCAGAAGCAACATCTAATACAAGCTGGAAGAGTTCCTTAGCTGCATCTTCAAGTGGAAGGTCATCTGTTACAATTCTTCCTGCGTTGAAGTCTATCCAGTTGCTCTTATTGCCAGCAAGTCTTGAGTTAGTAGCAATCTTTACTGTAGGTACTGGTGATGCAAATGGTGTTCCACGTCCTGTTGTAAAAAGAACCATCTGTGCTCCTGCTGCTGCACAGGCTGTTGAAGCAACAAGGTCATTACCAGGTGCGCTAAGAAGGTTAAGTCCCTTATCAGATACTCTTTCACCATAAGCTAATACACCCTTTACAAGTGATGAACCAGACTTCTGTGTACATCCAAGTGACTTATCTTCAAGTGTTGTGATACCACCATCCTTGTTTCCTGGTGATGGATTCTCATAGATTTCCTGACCATTCTTGATGAAGTACTCTTTAAAGTCATTGATAAGGTGAACTGTCTTCTCGAAAAGTTCCTTGTTAGCACATCTGTTCATAAGGATAGTCTCTGCACCGAACATTTCTGGAACTTCTGTAAGGATAGTTGTACCACCCTTAGATACGAGCATATCTGAGAAAAGACCTACTGTTGGGTTAGCTGTGATACCTGATAAACCATCAGAACCACCGCACTTCATACCAACGATAAGATGCTTAGCACTAACCTTTTCTCTCTTAAATGTAGCAGCGTAAGACATAAGGTCCTTCATAATACCTTCAGCAGCTTCCTGCTCATTTTCTACATCCTGAACCTGTAAGAACTTAACTCTGTCTGGGTTAACTTCACCGATATAATCCTTAAGAACTTCAATACGGCTGTTCTCGCAGCCAAGACCAAGTACAAGTACTGCACCAGCATTAGGATGGTTGATAAGGTCAGCAAGTACGTGTCTTGTATTCTCCTGATCCTCTGTTACCTGTGAACATCCGTATGGATGTGGGAAAGCAACAACTTCATCAACACCTTCTGGCTTGTTAGCTCTTGCTGTAGCTTCGATTGCTCTTGCTATTGAATTAACACAGCCAACTGTTGGGATAATCCATACTTCATTTCTTACACCAACTGTACCATTTTCACGCATATATCCTTCAAAGAACGCTTCCTCTGTTGGCTCAACGTCCTTATGTCCTTCTGGATTGTATGTGTATTCAAGAAGTTCACCGAGAGCTGTCTTTAAGTTGTGTGTATGAACCCAGCCACCAACTTCGATATCAGCCTGTGCGAAACCGATTCTGAAACCATACTTTATAACTGCATCACCCTTCTTGATAGGCTTGATAACAAACTTATGTCCCTGAGGGATATCTTCTATTGTAGTAACTTCTGTACCAGCAACATTAAGTGTTGTGCCCTTAGCGATTGGCTTAAGAGCTACTGCAACATTATCATCTTTATTAATCTTAATAAAATCCTGCATAACTACCTCCTGTAATTAATATAATCTCTATGTATCATTAACCACGTACATCATAGAATTATGAAATTCAATGATTACATTCATATCATAACATTTTTATTATAACAATAAAAGGGTATAAATACACAATACCTCTTACATAACTTAAGGGCGGATGAAAAAGAACACCCGCCCTTATTAATGCTTTAAAATACGATATAAATCAATGCCGAAACTTATATTCAGCTAAGGCTTATAAATACTTTGCTGCAAACTGCCAACGCAATTATGCTAACTTTTCATCATCAAGAGCTAAATCGTTAACTACAGCTCTCATACCTCTTTCTCTGATATCTGTAATATATCCTGTGATAACTTCTTCAAGGTCAAGAACCTTAGTAAGGTCTTCGCCACCGAAGAACTTAGTATTGCTTAAGTAAGCATGTGTGAATTCAGCTGGTGTCTTACCAGAGTTATCTCTGAAGAAATCAAGTACAGCCTTATCATCTGTGATGTTGTACTCTTCACCGTTTCTGTCACCCTTTAATACAATACCACCGTTGAACTCAGCTTCTGTCTGTGATGTATAGAAGCTCATAAGTGCTGCGATAGAGAATGTAAGGTACTTAGGAAGCTTGTTAAACTTCTTAACGTATCCTAAGAATGAAGGAAGACATCTAGCTTCCCACTTAGATACAGAGTTAAGTGAAATGCTTAATAATCTGTGATCTACGAATGGGTTAAGGAATCTGTCGATAACAGCCTTAGCGAATTCTTCACAATCTTCCTTAGAAAGTGAAAGTGTAGGAATAACTTCATTGTAAAGTGTTTCTTCCATATACTTTCTGATAACTGGATCCTTCATAGAGTTCTCTACGTTATCGTTACCAGCAAGGAATGATGCTAATACGAATGATGTATGTGAACCATTAAGGATTCTTACCTTTCTTTCCTTATATGGATGATGATCCTTTGTAAATACTACATTAAGTCCAGCTTCCTTGAATGGAAGTTCCTTCTCAAGCTGTTCAAGTGGAAGGTTAGAATCACTTTCTACAACCCAGAGACCGAATACCTCAGCTCTGTCGATAAGCTGATCTTCATAGCCCCACTCTTCGCAAAGCTTAGCAGCATCTTCTCTTGGATAACCTGGAACAATTCTATCAACAAGTGTTGGGCAGAATGAGCAGTAATTGTTAACCCAGTCCTTGAATCCATCTTCAATACCCCAGAGTTCTATAAACTTCATAATGCACTTCTTTAATTCGATACCATTATCAGCGATAAGTTCGCAAGGAAGTAAGATAAGTCCCTTATCTGCTGCTCCGTTGAACTTCTGGTATCTCTTGTAAAGAAGCTGTGTAAGCTTACCAGGATATGTCTTAGGAGGACGAGCATTAGGATCGTTATCTGTCTCGTCAAATACGATACCTGCTTCTGTTGTATTAGAAACGATAAATCTAAGTGTTTCACTTGTACCATATTCAATGTACTTGTCATAATCTTCGATAGCTGCTACAGCATCAACAACAGATGTAATCTGACGTGTGATTTCCTTAGGCTGTCCATCTACGAAACCTCTTAACTGAAGTGTGTACTGGCATTCCTGATCGTGGAATCTTTCAAGTGTACCAAACTCGATTGGCTTAACGATAACAACACCACCATTAAAATCTGTCTTTTCGTTAGTAACATCGAAGATATAATCTACGAATGCTCTAAGGAAGTTACCTTCACCAAACTGCATAACCTTTACAGGTCTGTCAACTGCATGTGTAATACTCTTGTTTAATCTTTGCATCATTAATCTCCTTTTTATTTAGGGCAATACCCTTTTTTTACTTAAAACAAGTTGAGATAAGTACCTTTCGGTACCATGTCATAAAATAAACATATGACATCTTGTAAGTTTGTAAGTGCATTATGTAAGTGCTTACATTCCTTAAAATAACCTTATTGGCTACCAAAGTCAATATATTTTTACATAAAAATTAAAAATTTAACAATGCACTTGTTTTTATTATCATACCATTGTATAATGATTTTATCAATATGTAAGTGCTTACATTTACGTATTTTTATATTTTGGAGGACTAAATTAACCCTATGAATATTTATGACGTATCAAAAAAAGCAGGCGTTTCCATTGCCACTGTTTCAAGAGTATTAAATGGCAATCACAATGTCAGTGAAAAAACACGCAGCAAAGTTATTTCTGCAATGAAAGAACTTGATTATACGCCTAATATATTTGCAAGGGGACTTGGTCTTAACACAATGAAAACAATAGGAATAATGTGTACTGATTCTTCTGATACATATCTTGCCAATGCAGTTTATTATGTTGAGCAGAAGTTAAGAAGTTTTGGATATGATGCACTGCTCTGCTGTACAGGCAATGACTATATTAACAAAAAAAAATATATGTCACTTCTTTTAAGCAAACGCGTTGACGGAATTATTCTTATTGGTTCACAATTTGTAAATAACAGTCCCGGCTCGGATAACTCGTACATAATTGATGCTTCTTCTGAAATACCGATTATTCTTGTGAATGGTTATCTTGCCGGTGATAATATTTACTGTGTAATGTGCAATGACCATGATGCTGTATACAACGCTGCATCCGACATGATTAAAGCCGGCCACCGTGACTTTGTATACCTTTATACAAGCACCTCTTTCAGCGGAATGAACAAGCTTCGTGGATTTAAAGATGCAATGGACGAAGCAGGCATACATATTGATAAAGACAGATTTCATCTATGTACAAAAAGCATTTCAAAATCAAATGATTATTTATCTTTTATTTATGAAAAAAATGTACCATTTGATGCAATACTCACATCCGATGACTCACTTGCCGTCGGTGCTGTAAAATTTGCATATAAGCATGGTATTAAAGTACCTGATGAGCTGGAAATTGTCGGATATAACAATTCGGTACTTGCAAATTGCACCGAACCGGAGTTATCATCTATTGACAGTAAGGTTGAACAGTTATCTTCCAATGCTGTTGACCTTCTTATGGAGGTTTTAGGTGGAGGCAGTGTTTCTAATATTAATACTGTCACTGCTGATTTAATAAAACGCCAAACAACAAAATTTTAATTTTAGGAGGAAAGACCATGAAACAATTTATGGACAAAGACTTTTTACTCTCAACACCAACTGCACAGCATTTATTCCATGATTACGCAGACCAGATGCCAATCGTTGACTATCACTGCCACATCAACCCTAAAGAAATCGCTGAAGACAGAAAGTTTGAAAACATCACACAGGTATGGCTCGGCGGCGACCATTATAAATGGCGTCAGATGAGAACTAATGGTGTTGATGAAAAGTACATCACAGGCGATGCTTCTGACAGAGAAAAATTCCAGAAGTGGGCTGAAACTCTTGAAATGGCTATAGGTAATCCTCTCTACCATTGGAGTCACCTTGAATTACAGAGATATTTCGGTTACACAGGTATCTTAAACGGTGATACAGCTGAGGAAGTATGGAATCTTTGTAATGCTAAGCTTCAGGAAGATTCTATGTCAGTAAGAAACTTAATCAAACAGTCAAATGTTAAGTTAATCTGTACAACAGATGATCCTGTTGACTCACTTGAATGGCATAAGGTTCTTGCTGAAGACAAAACTTTTGATGTTAAAGTTCTTCCGGCATGGAGACCTGACAAGGCTATGAACCTTGAAAAGCCTGAATACCTCGACTATTTAAAGACATTATCAGATGTAAGCGGAATTGAAGTTAAGTCATTCGCTACATTAATTGATGCTTTAAAGAACAGAATGGAATTCTTCGCTTCTATGGGATGTTCAGTTTCTGACCACGCTCTTGAGTATGTAATGTACAAGCCATATACAGATGCTGAAATCGAAGCAATCTTCGCTAAGAGACTTTCTGGCGAACAGGTTACAGTTGAAGAAATGAACAAGTTCAAGACTGCATTCATGGTTTCTGTAGGTAAGGAGTACAACCGCCTTAACTGGGTAATGCAACTTCACTATGGTACAATCCGTGATAACAACGTATTAAGATACAACCAGCTCGGTCCTGATACAGGATATGACTGCATCAACACTTATGACTGCTCAGCTGAAATGGCTCAGTTCTTAAATGCATTAAACAGCACAGACGAACTTCCAAAGACAATCATCTACTCTCTTAACCCTTCAGTAAACGCAGCTATCGGTACTGTTATTGGATGTTTCCAGGATTCTAAGGCAGTAGGTAAGATTCAGCAGGGTTCTGCATGGTGGTTCAATGACCATAAAGTTGGTATGACAAACCAGATGACAAGTCTTGCTAATTTAAGTCTTTTAGGCAACTTCATCGGTATGCTTACAGACTCAAGAAGCTTCCTTTCATATACAAGACATGAATATTTCAGAAGAATCATGTGTGAATTAATCGGCGGATGGGTTGAAAATGGCGAATATCCAAACGATGAAAAAGCATTAAAGAAGATTGTTGAAGGTATTTCATACAACAATGCTGTAAGATATTTCGGATTTGATTTATAAGATATATTTATAGCTATCTAAAATAAAAAACGGATTTTGAGTATCGGTGTTAAGCACACATCTCAAAATCCGTTTTTTTATTTTCTTTTTTATTTTCTTATATGAAGTTTTGTATTACCATCCAGCTTACTCGTAGTTTCCTGTCTTCCAAACCGACGATGTTTCTCATCTTCTCTTCCAATACTATGCATGCGTCCTGCCATATCCGGTTTATTATGAGGTTTTTCTCCCAAATCAGGCGACCACATTGCCTGTCCGATATTCTTTGCAATCTTCATCATACATTCCGGACAGTAACGTCCGTATCTTATATCAGTTCCACATCTCTGACACTTAATATATACATCTGAGCCATCTGGTATCTCAACACGTCCCTGTTTTAAAAATCCATCAATAACATCAAGGCTTACGCCTGTTGCGTCAGCTATGACAATTGCAGGCTGTGGACCATTTGTATCAAGAAAATCTCTAACCTTTCCAAAATCTGTAGGCTCTTTTCTGCCACATCCAGGGCATTCATACATTTCTCCGTATACATATTTCATATTGTTACCGCAAAAAGGGCATATTTTTGCTTTTTCAAACTTAACCTCTTTGCGTTTTTTCATCTTTTCCATACTATCTAAGTGCTTTGAATCCATCTTATCTATACCCTCTTTCCTGAATACATATTCTTAAATACTTTTCTTCTTTCATCCCTGTCAACATTATCAATTTCACGCTTACCTGAAAAATGGGTTACTCTATGCTTCTTCTCCCCTTTTAAAAGTAAAGTATTATTGCTTCTTCTAACATTTCCTGCCGGTGCATCTTCCTCCTGCGACAATGCCGCAACTATCTTACCCTTTTCTTTATCAGATATACCTTGTCTTCCATTAGCCATGTTCTGACGCTGTTTATCATTGATATATCTTGACAATTGATTATTTGTAACACTGAGCCTGCATCCATACAGATACTTCTGTTCATCTATTTTTACTTTTCTTACAATAATTCCCATAAGGCTGATATTATATTCCATGTCATTAAAAACAAGCCTTACAGGCATATTAAGAATAGACTCTATTTCTTTTTCTGAAAGGAATGAAAAACCGGTCTCACTCACATCCTTTACCAGCACTTTGGCAGCACTCTTATTGAGTCCAAGCTGTGCAATACCACCACAGCCAACATACAGTCTGAAAGCTTCTCTTCTGTTATTTTCAAACCCCTCGGCAAAAGCTGTAACTTTGTAATGTAATTTCTGATTATATGTAATCATTGTACATTTCACATTTTTGAATATAATAGGAGCTTTATTTTCTCTAATACACATCAGATTAACATGAATTGCACTATTATCCAATCCCAGAAGTTTGCCATTAATTCTTATCGCCTCTGTCACAAGAGCACCATCCTGAACTGTAACACTTACAGTAGGAAGTTCTATCGTCTGTCCATTCATGCTAATCTGCATAACTATAGCCGCTCCAGCCTGTATCTCAACTATTTTCATATGCACCACCAACTATTATTCTATTTCACTAAATATATCTTATTATATATTACCATTTATTTAATAAAAATAAAAGTGTTTTATAAAAAAATGCATTCAATCATAATTTCTATGAAAGAATGCATTTTACATGTATATATTTGTACCCGCTCTATAATTATAATCCTCTCATCCCCTCCTGATATATCAACCCCATAAAAACGTTTCAAGATAATTGTGGACTATAACATTTATCTGGACTCTCCGTTCATAAGTTCCGTTTTTGCAAAAAACTGCTGCAACACACGAAGCAGATGAAGTGCAGATGTGAGAATTATTCCCAGCATAACACAGACTGAATATCTGAAAAATCCAGACGAAAACACTGCCAATGCGGCAACGTCAGCTAAGAAAATCAACACAATTAATATTTTCTTAAAATACTGTTTTTCATCATATGTCAATCTGTAATTTACAGAATCAACCGGACCTAGAACCATCAGTTCAATTGAAGCTGCTGCTGTGATAAATGAAATAATCCACTTATTATCTATATATTGGGACAAATATGTAAATCCTGCTATAAGTCCGCATGATAGAATCAGGCATGTCCATATATTCTTTGTGTGATAACCTCCGCTGAATCTGCGGATTATCATAAATGGTATAATAAGAAGTACCGCTTCTTTTATCATGCCCATAAGACTGCCTATTAGCAAAGCCGCAACAATAGGACAAATAGTTATTAATACAGATTTCAATGCATACTCGTACAATCCCTTATCTTTTTGTTCTATGACATTTTCATCCGCAAGCCACTGTGATATTTTTCCCAATATTTTTTGCATAATTATCTTACCTTCTTAAATTTTTTAATTTCAGATGGCATCTCTGGCTGATATGCTATCCAGCTTGATGCTGTGTTAGCATCAATTTTTAAAACTGCCTCTAAAACAGTTTTAACAACTTTAACACTTTTTCTGCTGCTGTTTTTTCCTGTCATCGCATTGTCCTCCTTTCTGTATTTCTGCACCATATAAGAATTTTAACTCATTAAAAAAAACATTTCAATAGGCTTGTAACGAACGGTATCTAATTTGCAACGAAAGGTATGAAATTTTACATTTATAAACTTCCTATAGTTATTTTTATTTTTAATAAATAGTATTTTGTGCTTTTTCGGTATTTTTTAGTTTTTATGAAATCATATATCAGCTGTGTGCTGCATTAAAAAAAGCTGTGTACCAACTCCTTAGTACACAGCAAAAAAATTACTATTATTATATTTTTTATTCTTCATCTGAATCTGGCTCATCCCAATTATGATATACATTCTGTACATCATCTTCTTCATCGAGAAGTGCAAGAATACGACGCATTTTTTTCAAATCATCTTCTGATGTAAGCTCTACATATGTCTGAGGAATCATTGTAACTTCTGCTGAGGCAAATGTAATTCCGTCATTTGTAAGTGCTTCATTTACAGCATCAAAATCATCCGGTGCTGTTGTGATTTCATAGCAGTCATCTTCCTCGTTGAAATCTTCTGCACCTGCATCAAGTGCCATCATCATAAGCTCATCAGCATCCTTGTCACACTCTTCTTTTGCCACAATCATCTGTCCTTTCTTATCGAACATGAATGATACGCAACCTGGTGTACCAACATTACCGCCGCCCTTTGTAAATGCATTACGGATATTTGAAGCTGCACGGTTACGGTTATCTGTAAGTGCTTCAACGATGATAGCTGTACCATTTGGACCATATCCTTCATATGTAACTGATTCATAATCTGTCATATCGCTGCTGGCAGCTTTTTTAATAGCTCTGTCGATTGTGTCATTAGGCATGTTTGAAGCTTTTGCCTTTGCAACAACCTGTCTTAATTTACTGTTGTTATTCACATCAGGGCCGCCTTCTTTTACAGCAACCATGATTTCTTTACCAAGTCTTGTAAAAATCTTTCCCTTTGCTGCATCATTAGCAGCCTTCTTATGTGCAATATTCGCAAATTTTGAATGTCCTGACATATAAATTATCTCCTTAAAACTTTTAATTTTGATTCAAAGCTTATCTTTTTATGTGATTTTCACACCAAATCCACCTTATCTTTAGATAAGCACTATTATTTATTTTACCACCTGTGCTTGTCTAATACAAGTATAATGTTTTCAAATTTTCACATACTAAAAAGGATGCAACAATTTGTTTTAAAATGTTGCATCCCTTATTTGATTACATAACATATATCGTCCAACATTTTAAATACTTTAGTATAAATATTAATTTAATTTATTATTTTCTTTTAATAAATATTATAAGTTCACATTAAGAAACACTGAATCCTTATCATCCTGCTTTATTCCCAGATAACGCTTCGTTATCTCATATGATGAATGATTGTATATATCCATAAGAACTGCCGGCGGCGTTCCGCATTTCCACGCATAATAACCAAATGTTTTTCTCATAGAATGGCAGCTTATTCCATTTTCCAGATTAAGTTCTCCCGCCGCATGCTTGATAATCCGGAATGCCTGGGAACGGCTCAGATGTCCACCATTATTTTTTCCTTTAAAAATATAATCCTCACCGGAAATCTTTTTCAGGAACTTCATGTATTCCTGCAAACCATTTCTTGCATTTTCATTTATCGCAATCCATGTTTCCTTGCCTGTCTTTTTCTCGTAAGTAATAAGATGTTTCTTGAAATTTTCATCCTTGAAATTGTATACATCCTTCCACTTTAATTCCAATAAATCACTTATCCTTAGTGCTGAATTAACCCCAAGACAAATCAAAACATAATTTCTCATGTTTGGCTCATCTTTCAGATAAAACTCCCTAAGTGCTGTTAAATCCTGCGTGTCTCTTATTGGTTGTGATGTACTCATATGTTTACCTCCCTTGAATCAGGGATGCAACATTTTAAAACAGTTTGTTGCATAGACAAGGAGGTTAATTTGTTAAAGCTCACAATCAAACCGGGTGAGTTTATCGACATTGGAAAAGACATCCGTGTCGTATATTCCGGCGGTTCCAACGGAAACATACATCTACTCATAGATGCTCCACGGGAACTTAATATTGTACGAAGCAAAGTATTGGCGAAAAACAGTGCCGCAAACGATGGCGAAAATTCACGTTTCATATCACCCTACTACGCTGAGTCAAATCTCTCACCGGAAACACTCACAAAAATCCGCCGTCTTATCAAAGAGGATAAAGACAACCGCAACAGATAATATTCGGTGTTGGCATGGTAACACTGTCTATTATATATCTGCCACTTAATTTTGCATAGCACTTATGTAACAGATGGCAGGGTTCAAATCCAGGGAACGGAGTCCCTGAAAATAAAATTTTATTAAACACGGAGGTACACACTATGGTAGTACAACACAATTTATCAGCAATGAATGCTAACAGAATGCTTAATGTAACAACATCAGCACAGTCAAAGTCAACAGAGAAGTTATCTTCTGGTTATAAAATTAACCGTGCAGCAGATGACGCAGCTGGTCTTTCTATTTCAGAAAAGATGAGAAAGCAGATTAAGGGTCTTACACAGGCTTCTTCTAATGCTCAGGATGGTGTTTCTGCTGTTCAGACAGCTGAAGGTGCTTTAACAGAAGTTCACTCAATGCTCCAGAGAATGAACGAACTTGCAGTTCAGTCTTCTAACGGTACTAACTCACAGACAGACCGTAAGGCTATTCAGGACGAAATCGACCAGCTTACATCTGAAATCGACAGAGTTTCTGAAACAACAAAGTTCAATGAAACATATCTTTTAAAGGGTGATGCTACAAAGACAGATACAGCTTATTTCATGGAATCAAAATATAATGTTACAGGTGGTATATATGAAGAAGGCTCAGCTACAGAAATCACTACTGCGGCAGCTTTAGAAAAAGCTATTAAAGATGGCAAAAAGCTCTATACAGAAGCATATGATAAAGCTGATAATAAACAGACTGCTGATAAAATTGCCGTTAAAGGTACAAATTATGCGTATGTAACAAAATTATATGATAAAAATGGTAAAGAAGTATCTGCCCAGAATATTCAGGATTCAAAAAATGCAGATGGTACTGCAGCAGACAAATATTATACAAGCAGTGCCGGTGAAGCTGGTGCCACTGCACCAGCAACTAACATGGAAATAACTGCTGCTAATGCCAAAAATTTCACAAAAGGTTATGAAGTTAATGGTTCTATCTCATTCAGCCTTCATGTTGGTGCTGACTCTGCAGAAGACAATAAGATTGTAGTTAATATTGACTCTATGAGTGCAAAAGGAATTGGTGTTTATGGTCTTAAGGTAGATACAGAAGATGATGCTACAGCTGCTATTGACCGTATCGCAGAAGCTGTTCAGAAGGTATCTTCACAGCGTTCAACACTCGGTGCCGCACAGAACAGACTTGAGCATACTATTTCTAACTTAGACAATGTTGTTGAGAATACAACATCTGCTGAATCTCGTATCCGTGATACAGATATGGCTCAGGAAATGGTTAATTACAGCAAGAACAATATTCTTGCTCAGGCAGGTCAGTCTATGCTTGCACAGGCTAATCAGTCTAACCAGGGTGTTCTTTCACTTCTCCAGTAATCAGCATTATCTGATTAATACAATTTAAGAATTTTTTCTTAAATCAATCCCCATACCGGACAATTCCATGCATGTCTGGTATGGGGATATTTTTATGCTTATTATTTCAATTTTTCATACTGAAGCTCAAGTTCTTTTAGCTGGGCCTCAAGTTCTTTTATTCT
>ERZ780151.1397-NODE-1397-length-17742-cov-2.840109_pt1 | contig 17742 bp, 14 predicted proteins | sample MGYA00510983_ERZ780151 | MGnify/ENA primary metagenome ERZ780151 (study PRJEB29588, sample SAMEA2144623) | human gut metagenome | biome: human gut; feature: human-associated habitat; material: faeces | place: Denmark | collected 2008/2010 ... | reverse complement strand
TCTAATGGCGGTCATTAGAAAATGACAAGAAGCTTTTTCTAATGACCGATTTGGGTTTAAAGATGGGTATCCATGGAACGGGCAACGACCGTCTGATGCTGTCAGACTATTCTGGCAACACCACAACGTCAGACAGACTGATAAGCTACAGTGCCAACAGCTATCCCGCCGACGGAACCACTTACACCTTCGAGGCACCTGAACCCTGCGAAAGACCTACCACAACAGTTAGCTCACTGAAGCTCTCTGCTACGTCAAACACGGTGGGTGGAACATTCAAGAAGGCTTCTGATGCCGACTCTTACCTGGTGGTTGCAAGCACAACCGACGACTTAGGAGCAACACCCGCCGATAAGGTAAAGTACGCAACGGGTTCTACTTTCGGCAATGGAACGGTGATAGCCAACTCATCAGATTCTACTTTCACAAGCTCTGAAACACTCACACCCAGCACAACCTATTATGTTAAGGTGTACGCCTTCAACTCTAAGTGCATCGGAGGTCCTGTTTACAACACCACTCCTGTGTCAGGAACAGTGAAGACATTGGCTGGTGCGCCCTCGCTCAATGTGGCCAGCGCCGACACCACCAAACTTGTTCTGTCTTTGCAAACAGCTGACGGCCAACCTGCCATCATAGCCTTTACCGACTCAGAGGAAGTAAGCCGATGGGGCGACCCGATGGGTTATGGAGCCTTTGGCACGCCGAGCGGCTTGCTCAATGTGGGCGATACCATTAGCGGTGGTGCCAAAATCATCTATTCCGGCACAACAAACGATGCCATCACTGTGAACAATCTGAAGAAAGGCACAAAGTATTTCTTCCGTGCATGGAGCACAGACGGCAATGGCAACTACTCTAATCTGTATGCCGATGTAGCTACAAGCACAGCCTTCACTCTGCCTTATGATGCCGACATAGCCAATACCCCTGTTGCCTCATTGCCAGTTGGCTGGACTGCAGGCGAGGGCGACTGGCTGGGCACACGCAACGGATACCTGCAGAACATCATACGTACAGCCGATGAAACAAACGGCACCGTGCAGTATGTAACCACTGCGCCGGTTTATCTGGCAAAGGGAGCCAACCGTGTAAAAGCTGAGTTCGCCGTATCGAAATATGACTCTTGGAGCTACTATCCTTACACTTTCGTGGAAGGTGATACACTCGCCGTGCAGGTGTCTGACAATGGAAAAGACTTCAGCAACGTAGCTCTTTACACCAAGGGTGAGAAGTTTGCAGGCGAAGACACCTATAAGAAGATAGCCGAGCCATTCACTCTCTATGCCGGAAAAGCCGTATGGTTCCGCATCTATCTGCGTTCTCATGCTGAGACAAAAGTACAGGTACGCAGCTTCGAAGTAGAGGAAAAGACAGCCGTAGACTATCCTATTAACCTGCGCGACAGCGTAGTTGAAGGTACTAAGGCCATCATTGCATGGACCCCGCAAGGCGAAGGTGATGGTTGGGAGCTCAACTATCGTAAGAACGGAGAGACGGAATGGGCTAAGAGCCTCAACGTTACACAGCCTTACGCCGAGCTCGACAGTCTGACCGGTCTGACTAAATACGATGTACGCGTACGCACTTACAACAACGCCGGACAATACAGCCCATGGTCAGAAGTACTGACCTTCAAGAGCGGACTGGTTGTGCCTTTCAACGAGGTGTTTGCCGATGAAGATGCCGCACCACGCGGTTGGGCAAGTTATAAAGGCAAACTTGACACACCTTCTGTCCTTACGCCAAGCTCAGACTTCTTCTTCTACAACTCTTCATGGTATGGTTCTACGGTAGAATACAGCTGCTATGACAGTATATGCAACAGCTGGTATGTATCGCCTAAGTTCCATCTGGACCCCGACACCACCAAAGGCATCGTGGCAACACTGGGTCTTACCATGAGCGGAAAGCCTTATTCAGGCACCGTAGGCACCGATGAGGACGTCTACATTGTCATAGCTCGCGACGGTGAACACTTCAATGCTGCCGATGCAGTGAAGATAGCCAGCAAGGCAACCCTGCCTGATGAGTATGAGTCGGGCTCATTTACAACCGACACCATCAAGGGTTATGGCGGCGATATACGCATCGCTCTATACGTTACGACCAACGAAACGGGCCTGCCTATATGCTTCACGTTAGACAGCATAGGTCTTCAGCAGGTTCAGCTTCCTGGCTCTCCGGCAACCGGCATCAACGCTGCCACTCTCTCTGAGGGTCAGGGCAATGCCAAGGCAGTGGCCTTCTACAACGAGTCTGGTCAGCTGATGAGAGAGCCGAAGAACGGTTTGAACATCATCAGATATTCAGACGGAACGGTAAGAAAAGTAATATTGAAACGATAAGAAGTAAACTCTTTCTAACAAAGACGCGTCAAGCCAGGTGCTTGGCGCGTTTTTTTTATGTAATGACCGAGCCCCCCTTCCGTCTAGAAAAAGGCAAGTCGGAAGAAAATATTTAACTAGTTGACTTACAAGACATTATAAGCCACCTTGTAAAATAAGCCTTTTTACAAGGCGAAATAGGCACTTTTAGCTTGCTAAAGCACCCTTTTTAAAAGACGAAAAGACCTATTTTATCAGGCATTATATGAATAAAACGAAAGACCGGAAACACACCGACGTAATGTGATAAGGCGGTACTAAGAATTAGACTCATGAAGCAATAACCTAAAGTATAGATATTGTTTCGGCTACATTCCGTAAAAGGCGGAGCGATAAAGTCATCACCCCATCCTACAGTCATAACATTACATCAGCCTGTCTCCGGCCTTTTCTATATTCTATTGTTCTTCTTTCAGTGCGTCAATGAGGGGCTGAAGCACGCTGGCCCATACCTTATAGCCCATCGGAGTGAGGTGCAGTCCGTCGGCAGTAAGCTCTCGACGCATGATGTTGGTGCCCGGCTTGACAAAGGCAGAGAACAAATCAACATACTGTATGCCCACGCTGTCACAGTATTCCTTTATCAATGCGTTGGCAACGGGAATATCGTCAGTGCGTCCGCTAAGCGATTTCCACCGGCCAAAACTCTCATTGATAGGCAGAATGCTCTGCACATAGAGGCGCACCGAGGGCATCTCATTGTGCATACGCCCTATGAGGGCAATGACATCAGCGGCCACGTGCTGAGCCGTAAGGGCATGGCTGAGGTCGTTGATGCCACAGCTCAGAAACACAACCGAGGGCTCCAGCTGCTTCACCTCATTCACCCGCCGGCTCATGCCTGCGGCATAATCGCTCATTATGCCACGGTTCACTATCACTGTGTCGGCTCTTAGCTTCTTGTTCCAGTCGCGACCGAACTCCGTCAGACTGTTGCCCATCATGACGATGCATCCCTTTTGCGGGTGCGTCTGGCTGCGGAACACGGTCATACGGTCGTTCCAGTGACGAAAGGGCCGGAAATAGAGCTTCTGTGCCAGCGTGCTCAAGGGTGTGCAAAGCATCAGAAGTGCCATAGCTCCCAAGCACTTGAGAGCTATGGCACGACTTGAAAGCCTAACTGAAGCTATATGCATAACAGCTTATTTAAAGTAATAGAGGAACGTAGCCAGACCTTCCAAGGCATGCTTGCGCTGACCTTCAATCTCTATGGCAAACTTTATCTGTGCCTTGCAGATGCCCCGCAGGTTCTCGATGTTGTTCAGAGAGGCCACCATACGCACCTTGCTGCCCACGCGCACAGCCTGTCCGAAGCGCATCTTGTCCATCTCATAGTTCACCATCATCTTGATGTTATTCACCTCAATGAGTTGCTGCCAGAAGTAAGGAAGCAGCGACACGGTGAGGTAGCCATGGGCTATTGTGCCCTTGTAGGGGCTCTCCTTGGCTGCACGCTCCGTGTCTACGTGTATCCATTGGTGGTCTAACGTAGCGTCAGCAAAAAGGTTCACCCTGTCTTGAGTTATCTCCAACCAGTCTGAAACACCTATCTGCTCACCCAGATGGGCAGCAAATTCTTCATAAGAATTAATTGTTAACATAATAATTATACTGTCAGTTAAAAATGATATACAAGCTAATCATCACTACGGCAAGCGCTATCCAGCCCGCATATACTCCCTTAGAGTGTATAGGAGGCAGCGGTTTGGGCAGCGAGCAGGGAGCTGGCGTACGGTCTAACAGGCTTACCACTATGGCAAATGCTATGAGTGCCACGCAGATAAGGAACGAGAGCATCATGAAATGTGGCCAATGAATGCTCTTGGGTCCCCAAAGATAGAGTATGCCTATGGCTATGCTGAAGGCTGTTCCTGCCGTCAGGGTTAAGTTGGCAGCCCTTGCCGTGGTGCGTTTCCAGAACACTCCGAGCAAGAACACCGTTGTCATAGGCGGCGCAATAAAGCTCAGCACGGACTGGAAGATATTGAAAAGATTAAGGTCCTTAATGGAGTCGATGGCCACACATATCACTATCGAGAGCACAGCACCGAGAAGCATGACCACCCGCCCCACGTGATTGATATGACTGACTGAAGCTTCTGAGTGAAACTTCTTCACGTAGATGTCCATCGTAAACACGGTGCTCAGGGCGTTGAGCGCAGAACCCACCGTACTCACCAGGGCAGCAGTGAGCACGGCAAACACCAGTCCCACCATGCCTTTGGGAAACAGCTCAGTAACCATAGAGAGGTAAGCCTCGTCAGGATTGGGCACCGTCATCTTGCCCATTCGCACCAAGGCAAAGGCTATGATGCCCGGCAGGATATATAATGGCACATCCAATATCTTCAGCCAGCCGGTAAAGTTAGCCCCCATCTGTCCCTCCTTCAAGTTGCGGGCGGCCAAGACGGGCTGCACCATGCTCTGGTCTGTGCACCAGAACCACACACCCATAACGGGATAGCCCAAAAGAATGGGCAGCCAAGGAAAGTCTTTATCCGTGACGGGACGAAACAGCTTCCAATAGTCGGCTGGCACATTATCCACCAAAGCATGCACTCCGCCCACCTTAGACACGCCCACTATGGCGAGCGTAGCCGATACGAAGATGAGCAGCAGCATCTGATAGACATTGGTATAAGCCACGGCCTTCAGTCCGCCCAGCATAGTGAAGAACACCGATATGGCCAGCAGGATGAGGGCCGAAGCCCACATAGGCAGGTCAAACACCTGACGGATGAGCACGCCACCGGCAAAGAGGGTGAGCGCCAGCCACGATATGAGGATGGTGACGATGGTATATACGGCCAGTATGCTGCGCGTTTCCTGTCCGAAACGCAGGCCCATAAACTCCGGCAAGGTAGACACATGGCTGCCCAGATAGCGCGGGGCGAACACAAAAGCCAGCAAGGCTATGAACACAAAGGCATACCAGGCAAAGTTGCCCGACACGATACCGGTGGTAAAACCGGCTGAAGCAGAGGCTATGAGCATGGACGGCCCCACATTGGTGCCCCACATAGAAAAGCCGATGTGATGCCATCTGAGCGAGTTGCCAGCCAAGAAGAGCGATTTGTCTTTAGACACTCGCGAGCTCGCCCACAAGCCAATGGCAAGGAGCACCACAAAGTAGACTATCAGAATGAGCCAGTCGAGGCCCTGCATATAATGTGTTTCCATATATCAGAATGTAGATTAGAAAGGTTAACAGCATCCATACTTCTCCAGAATGTCCTGGCATTGACGCACTTCAGCCTCAGTATGGAAGTCTACGTTGATTTGTATGCCATTGGTGCCGCAGGCATCCAGCAGGGGCACAATCTCTTCGGGCTTCACCCAATTGGCCTCCACCGACTTGCCACTGGCCAATATCTGCTTGTAAAGGTCGAACCACTTGGGGTCTCCGCCCTGCGGCTGACCCACGCCGGGTGTCCACTGTATGGCATCTATCTCGTCTATTTCAAGCAGCGCGGGCAAGTGCCTGATAGCTCCTACTCCGTCAAGATGATATAGCGTATAATCCATGTGCTGGGCCTGTTCACGGATGTAGGGCTGCACAAAGTGTCGGTAGTCATCTTCGCTTATCATGGTCGAGATGTCGCTCTGCAACTTGGTCACCTTGCCGGGACCCCATAACGAGAAGTAGCAGAAGCACATGCCGTCGTCCTCGCGAATGATGTCGTAGAGCTCATCAAATACTTTGAAGTAGTAGTCATTAATCTGTTGCAACTGTCTTTCCAGCACATCTGGCTGCATCATGGTGTCCATGAGCACGGTGTCGGTGCCCCGCAGCGAGGCCAGCACGTCTAAGCCCTCCATCAGGTCGGGCATACCCACATAATAGTTTCCCTTGGCCCGCTCCTTCACACTGCGCAGCAGGTCCCGGTGCAACTTCATGCCGGGGCTCTGAGGGTCATACGTCAGGTCGCCTTCGGGTATGGGATTGGGCTGCTTTATCCATATCGTGTCGTCACCGCCCTCCAGTGGCGAGCCCAGTATAGCGGCCATAGAGCCCGGGCCCAGTTCGGTGTTGGCCACGGGCAATATATCTGCCATGAAACTGCTGTGCGCCATATACCAGTCCAGATAGCGGCTACGCCACTCCGGACTGAGCCTGCGCTCGTTGTTGTCACGCGGTTCTTCAGGCTTGGGCACGTCGGCATGGGGCTGCATGGCGGGGTCTTGAAAATGCTCCCACATGGTGAGCAACACGCCCTTATGGTTCCACCAGTCTGTATATCTCTTCTTTGTCTCCTCCCAATTTGCTTTCCAAGTTTTCATGATTTGCTAAATTTTATAACCTTTAAAATCGTTGTTTATCTTCACCACCGTGGCCTTTGCCATATCCATCTCGTCGGTACAGTCCACGTCATCGGGATATACGGCTATTTCCTCTCCGGGATGTACGAACACGGGCATGAGCTCCAGCTCACACTGATAGCCGTAGAGCCACCTGCCTCCTTCATAGCGTTCGCCCGTAAAGAAGTTCACCCACGTGCCCTGAGGCAGGTAGATGTCGCGGCGGTCATCGCTCTCCATGATGGGTGCAACAAGCATTTTGTTGCCGAAATAATACTCGTCGTCGATGTGCCAGCACACCTTGTCGTGCGGATGATGGAAGATGAGGGCCTGCAACATGGGGTAACCCGTCTGCGTGCTCAGCCTGGCCTGCTCCACGATATAGGGCATCAGCCGGTAGCGGAGCCGCCACCACCGCTTCACGATAGGCGCTATGGCGGGATAATGCCAGGGTTCGCGCTTGCATGTGCCGTGATAGCGCATGTGCGATGTAAACACACCAAACTGCGTCCAGCGCACATATACCTTCTCATCGAGAGGCGAATTCATGAAGTCGGGCACGGAGTGGAAGCCCGGAACATCGTGACTCCAGAAGGAGAAACCCGACAAGCCGAAGTGCAGGCCACCCTTCAGGTCACCTGCCATGCCGTCCCAGCTGCTCTGCGAGTCGCCTCCCCAGTGCAGCGGATAGCGCTGGCAACCAGCCCAGGCTGCCCTCGCCCACACAATGCCTTCGCCTGTTGTCTGTTTGGTAATGTCGTAAGCGGCACGCTGATAGAGCAGTGCGTAAATGTTGTTGAGGCGCTTGGCGGTCATGCCATGATACTTATGGTCCATGTGTATGTTCTCTCCGAAGTCGGTCTTGATGCAGCTCACGCCCATATCGAGCAGGTTCTTGAGCAACGACTGATACCACTTTGTGGCCTTGTCGTAGGTAAAGTCTATCGTACCGGCATAGTCCAGGGCTGAGAAGTTAGACTGTCCGCCACTCTCCTCATGCTCTTCCGGGTGCAACGGCTGCGATATATAGTGGTTGGCTTTGGCCTCGGCCAGTTGCTCAGCACCCTCTGCCACGTAGGGTAACTGCCACAGGCTTACGCGGAAACCATGGTTTCTGAGCTTATGAATAAACTCTTTGGGATGTGGGAAACGCTCGGGGTTGAACTTCCACTCACACAGCCAGTCGGTTCTGAACCATCCCGTATCGAGGTGAATGACGTCGCAAGGATAATGTTCCTTGCGCAGTCTGGCACAGATATCTTCCACCTCCTGAGCGGAGAAATAGGTCATGCGGCTCATCCAGATGCCGAAGCTCCAGAGCGGAGGCATCTGCGGGAAGCCCGTCAGCCTGCGGTAGTTATGCAGTATCTGTTCGGGATCTGAGCCGCCAATGACAAACACGTCAAGCGTGGCTCTGTCGCACATAAACTGCACGGAGCGTGAGGAATGGTCGGCAAGCGACAGCTTGCAATAGTCGCTGGTATGATAGAACGCGCCGTACATTCGGCTCGATAGGTAGAACGGAATATTCTTATAGCACCTCCGGTTGTTCACTCCTTGTCCGTCTTGGTTCTTCAGCTGGAAGGTTTGCCCCGACAAGTCCATCTTTCTGAACCGCTCTCCCGTTCCGGCAAAGCACTCATCGTGCGTGCATTTAAACGACACGGTGGCACGCTCGTAGGGTTCCTCAGCCTTATGGGTTGTCACAAAGCCCAGCGGCAGCGCGTCATAACGGGGTGGCGAGAAGTGGTCGTCGCTCAGCTCTACGGGCTTGTCTTTATTGCCGTCGGGATAGAGCGTGAGCCACGTTGTGGGCTGTGGCGGAGGCAGGAGGTCGCTCCAGTGGTCTTGAGGATAGGGGCGTGTGTCTATACGGGCACGCGTCCGTCCTTGCGGGTCGGTGATGGTGAAGAGTCCGTCAGCCTCGTGCAGCGTCAGTGGTTCACGGGCCACATCGGCCGAGAAGTGCAGCATGTCGTCATGCTCTGTCATTTCATCGCCCACCATACTGATAAAGAGGCGCAGCATATCGGGGCTGTAGGCCCTCAGGGTGAGTTCAAACGTTTGCTGAGGTACATCCTCGTCGGGTGCCATATCGTCTTGTAGTTTCTGGCACTGAAAGGGTATGGCAAGCTTGATGTCACCCTGTTCCTCCCTAATGTCAGTCACTTGCCAGCATTTCCACAGCCGCTCGTCACACTTGAGCTGCTCGTCAAAATCCATAAAGTCATACAGATGGTAGTTAGTTTGCTTCATAATAGGTGATGTTTCCGGGATGATTGGTTCCTATTTCGGTTTGTTTTAAATGATTTCCACTGATGGTGAAGCCACCCGAAGAGTCGTCCAGATAGAGCTTGAAGGCTCTGTTGTTCGTAGCATAGGGCGCTTTTGCCGGCTCACCAATGGTGTTATTGATTATCTTAGAGCCAGGCTGGTACGACAGGGTGTAGATACCGCCCACGTCATACAGCATCCTGGCATAGTCTGTTATATGGTTACCACTGATGAGGTTGTTGCGCATACCCGTGTCGTGTGCCGTCCATCCCCATCCCACGCAGATGCCGCTATAGTTAAGATGGCTCAGAGTGTTGTCTACGATGGAGGTGTTACGCACGTAACCGCAACCTATGCCCACCGCTCCCCAGTCTTCATTGGCAGCGTCGCTGATGGTGTTACGCAAGATGAGCAGACTGTCGCAATAGGCAGCCTCTCCCTCTGCCAGACGGAAGGGACGGTGCACCTCCATACCTCCTTCGCTGAAGGAGCCGGCCATAAGTGCTGCTCCGCCGATGTCGGTGAAACTGCATTCTGTCACGCTCACACCCTTGACACCTACGTCAAGGTCTAGTGCCGTGGCGGCCAGATGACTGAACGAGCAGTTCTGAAAGGTTATCTGTCTGCCCCACTCTACCCGCACGGCGGCATCAGGACGCTCTGTCCAGGCCTGGTTGTCGAGCCTGTCGCACCAGGGCACGCCGGGCGTTGACAAACGATAGGCATCGGTCAGGGCGAAGCCTCCCTGCAAGGTGACGTGTCCTTTCAGCGCAGGTCGCGACCATCCACAATACGCAAAGTTCACATCCTTGATGGTTACGCCGCTCACAGGCAGTCCTTCCGTGCCCTCAACGGTCAGCAACCGCTCCAAGACAGGGGCTTCAGCATCCAAAACATCGGTGCGCTCGCCTGGCTGGGGATAATAGTATATCTTGCCGCTGGCGGCATCTTGAAACCATTCTCGGGGCTCGTCTACGAGACAGAGGGCATTCATCAGACAGAAAGACGATGAACCTTGTTCGCCGTTGATAATGGGTTGCGGCCACGGATGCGCAAACTCCAGTCTCGATTCTGGCTCTTGAAAGGTAACAAGGGTCTGCTTGCCCATGGGCGTAAGTGTCTTTACGCGCAGTATGGCTATGGCCCAACGCTGATGCACCAGCATCTCCAAGCCTTGCGCTTGTTGCAGTTGCGCGATGTTGGCAGGCGTGGGGATGGTCATGGTGTGACGCTCGGCATCGAAGCCCAACAGCCTTTCTAACTTGTAATGGCCATATTGTGTGGCTCGCAACGCCTTCTTGCCGTTTACCCAGAGTTGCCGTATGCGCAACGGCAGACCGTTTACTACTGGAGCATCTGTCACCCAAAGCCGTCCTTCCTGCTGCCAACCCTTGAGCCTGATGGCACCGCTGAGCGTGGCTCCATGGCCGTCTAGCGTGATGCCATTGTCCTCAGCATGCAGCACGAGGGGTTCTGTGAGTCGGTAGGTGGCAGGCTCAAGATGCAACGTAACTTGCCGTGCTTTGCCCAAGCGCAACATGTCACGAGCCTGAAGCAGGGCATCGTGCAACGCAGCAGATGCGGGCACATGGATGTCAGCAGCCTCCAGCTTACTTGTCAGGCACAAGCAACACAGCGTACTTATAAGGAGAAAGGTATGTCGTATCGTCATTTTTTCTTTAGATTTTCATCAGCTTACATAACCAGAAGCGCATCAGCAAGAGCTATTTGTCGTGCTGCACGATGCGCCGATAGATGCAATTGGCATTCTTGCAGATGGCACAACCATACTCCCTGCGGCGCATCTGCGCTCCTATGCCTATGATGCCGCTCACCGACTTAGTGGGATACATCAGGCTGCTGGCTGAAAGCTGTATACCCGTAGGGTTATTACCTATCAGCCGGAACAAATCGTGCTGTCCGTCAAGGGGCCAGTTGCAATAGCCGGGACTATAGCGGTTGCTGATACGCAAGCCCTCTTTGGCCATCTCACCAGACAATTGTTGCTGCACCTTATCCATAGCATTCTCTACGGTCAGCGACCCGATGGAGTCGGTGACGTAGGCTTCCAGATAGTCGCGACTGTCTGAATAGTCACGATATTGCTTGGTAAACACCTCGCCTGCCGTGCACAGAAAGAGGGCTGCCTCTGTGGCTCCGCGCATGTAGCCGCATATCTGACGGTTCACATGGAGCGACGTGCCGGCTACATCCAGACAGCCCTGGCGCACGTCAACGCGCTCAACGGGCAGCAGCACATAGCCTCCAACGGTCTCTAACGGCGTGGCCGACAGCTCCTGCAGCTTATGCTGCATGAAGACATAGGCAGGATGTGCCTTGTCGTCAAGGTGCAGATAGTCGGCCATAGCCTGTTCGTCAGGCAGTACATCAGCCAGACGATAGCTATAAGTGGTAAACATGCCGTGCGCCATCAGCCCTCCTTGTTAAACGCTTGCACCGCCTCGAAGAACGCGTCAAAGTTTTCTATGGGCGAATGGGGCGGCGTATCGCATCCTGAAGAGATGATGAAGTTGTTATAGTCGGCCGTCCGGCGAAGAAGCTCCAACGTGGCCTTCTTCACTTCTCCGGCATTGCCCATACGGAAGACGGTCACCGGGCTGAGGTTGCCCATGCCAATGACATCACGGGGCAACTGCTCCAAGGCAGCCAGCATGTCTATCTTGTCGCCGAAGTGATGTGCTCTGGCTCCGGTGGCCAGCATGGCTTGCGTACAGGCTCCGGTGTTGCCGCAGTTGTGCAGCACCACGATGAAGTCGTCATCTTGCAATGCGTCAACCACACGTTTCACATAGGGGGTGACAAAAGTAAGACAGTCATCATTAGAGATAAGTCCGGCGGCAGGCTCTGCCATGATGATTCCGCCATCGCCTGCCTCCTTCTGGGCACGTGCATAGGCCAATATCAGCTCGGTGCATTTCTCCAGCAGCTCTGTGATAACATCGGGCTGCATGTATATGTCGAGCATGATTTCACTCATGCCATACAGTCTTCCGGCCAAGGAGAACGGCCCGATGCAGCTGCCCAGCACGGGTCTGTCGGTGATATTCTTGGCAGCCAACCGGTTGGCCTTGATATATTCAGGCAGTCGTCCTGCCGTAAGCTCGGGCACCTTCAGGGCTCTCACGCTGTCGGCATCGGTCACCAAACGCCCCACCACGGTGGGTATCTCATTATCGGGCATATTGAGCGTAGCGCCAAAAGCCTCTGCCTCTACCGTAAGATCCATGATGGCGGGAGCAGCACATGTGGCATAGCGGTCGCTCAGAAGGTGCATAGCCTCATAGTGCAAGGTGCCATCGCTAACAGCCTGACGCACCGTCTTGCCCATCAACTCTATGCCCGGATGCGTCATGACGGGCATGGCCAGCCTATGGGTGGCATGGAGGGTTAAGTCTACAAGATTTTCCATACTCAGCAATTACCTTTTAAGCGTCCACCATCTTGTCTAACTTCTCCACTACATCCTGAGGGTCTTTGCCATAGGCACTGCCTATCTGCTGGGCAAACTCCGGCGTGACAGGTGCGCCGCCCACGATAAACTTCGTGTCGGGATGCTTCTTGTGTATCTCGTCTATGATGGTCTTCATGTTGGTCATTGTGGTGGTGAGCAACGCGCTCAGACCAATTACGGCACCCGGATTCTCATCGAGCGCCTTCTCATATCTGTCGACGGGACAGTCGATACCCAGGTCAATGACCTTATAACCAGACCCTTCCACCATCATGGCCACCAGGTTCTTGCCTATATCGTGCATATCGCCGAACACCGTGCCGATGATGAACGTGCCCTTCATCTTCACATCTCCTGAGGTGAAGTAGGGCTTGATATACTCCAGCCCGGCGTTCATAGCCTTGGCGGCCATAAGCATCTGTGGCACAAACACCTTGCCTTGCGAAAAGCGCTCGCCCACGATACCCATGGCAGGTATCATCGCGTCGTTCATAATGGTGCCGGGCTTCAGGCCCTGTTTCAGTGCCTCTTGGGTTAGTTCTGCCGCTCCGGGCTGCCCCTTCATGGCTGGTGGAAAGGGAGATGCGGCATTTATCTTGCCCATCTCCACACAATTTTGTATCTTCTGCAATATCTCTTCCATTGGCTTTGTTTTGAAAATTGTTTTTGGAATAGTAGTATTAATAATATCTTGTATAGCCGGGACCTACAGACCTTCAGCTGTTCTGCCACTGGCGCAAGGCGTCTCTCATTGCTGAGAGATAGGCCACATTGGTGCCGCAACAGCCTCCCACCATGTCGGCATACTCGAAGGCAGGAATAAAATCTTTGGCAAACTCCTCAGGACTGTAAGGCTTCTTTTCCGCCCCACCGTCGGCTGAAAGGATGGGCGTGCCCGCATTGGGCTTGAAAAGGACGGGTAGTGAGGTCTTTTCATGAAACTGCTGAACGATGGGCAAGGCCTTATCCGGGCCCAATGAGCAGTTCATGCCAATAGCCGAGACGCCCATTGGCTCTAAGGCGGCTACGATGTCATCCACCGTATTGCCCATGAGCGTAGCACCAAACTCACTAAACGTCATCGACGAAAAGACGGGAACGTGATATTGTAAGGCCACGTCGGCTGCTATCTTCATCATTTCCAAATCCATGAAGGTCATGATATAGATGATGTCGGGATGCTCTTGCATACCAGCAGAAATCATTTCTTCAAAAATCTTACGACAGTCAGCTGCGCTCAAATCACCAAAAGGTTCAAGCATGGCAGAGAGTGGGCCTATGGCCAAGGCCGTTTGTTTGTCGGTGCCCTGTAGAACTTGCTTCGTCAGACGAACGCTCTCAGAAACAACTTGCTCCACGCTATAGGACGAGCTGGCCGTCACATTAGGTCGGTTGGCGGCAAAAGAGTTGGTAAGCACTATCTCACTGCCGGCATCGGCAAATTCCTTAGCTACCTGCTTCACAACGTCGGGCTTCTCTATATTATATTTCCAAACTGGGTCATGATCGTTTGTATGTTCCCATAATGTGGTGCCCACAGCACCATCCAATAATGTGATATGCTTTTTAGACATAGTTATTAAGTGTTACAGTTACGCTTAGCAAATTTAAGGAAAATACTCTAACTGTGCAAACAGAACTGAGTAATTAACGAAAATTAGGTTTAAGAGATACAAAATGACATATCAAGGCGATTAAAAATGCAATTACAGAAATTTTACTGTAATTCCTATACCACCCATTCCACCCATGGGGTAACATACTATGACTTAATGGGTTATAGAGACGAAAGATTATGGCAACATCTCACCCACATCTCACCCACATCTCACCCAAGGAAATGGGATACCAGGGTGATAAAAAGGAGATAATAAACTGTAAAACAATGGTATAAGGCAAGCAATACGCACGTAACACGAACAAAAAGTGTGGAGAGATAAGTAACGTAATAAGTAATTGGAAAAAATAAAATAAAGGGGTAAGGAAGTGAAATACCGACCTTAAAGAGCGATAGACGGGACTCGAACCCGCGACTTCAACCTTGGGAAGGTTGCGCTCTACCAACTGAGTTACTATCGCAATACGTTTTGCAAAGGTAAAGATTATGTTCTGAATAAAAGTAATAAGTTAGTTAAATAATGTTTATCTGATAAAAGGAGTGGAAGGTGGTAATTACAGTGATGGCACATTTACATGAATACTAAAATGCATGAAAAGAAACAATACAAAGATATATAAAACCAGCATATATGGGAAAGAAAAGAAAGAAGGGGTGAGATGTGGGTGGAATGTGGGTGTGATAATTATGGAGAATAGCGCTTCCATAAACTACTATGAACCAATATGTTATGTAATTGGGTGGAATGGGTGGAATAGGAATTACAGTAAAATTCATGTAAAGGGAATGAAAGCCTGTCAAAATAGGCATTATAACCTATCAATATAGGCATTATAGCAAGGAGAAAAGGCATATTTGGGATGTCAAAATACAACATATTTCATAGATGCTCTTTCAAGCACCAAACCGAAAAATCCTTTCGAAAGAGAGGCAGAGCACCAACGAACAAGGGATATACAAGCGCTTGGGGAAGAGCCTCGAAGAGGCGAGTTAATTGCAGCCATCGCATAGTTCTTCGCCATAGGAGGGCCTCCTTTTCGTTGTCCATATCCTCGTTTAGCAATTACCCACCTACGTTCATCCCTCTCCAGGGCGCGGCCCCTTATGGCCGACAGCAAGCGAAGCACAGCAGCAAATCAGCCAATACAAACGTCAATTTTCAGCCCAAAAGTTTGCAGCCTTCAAATTTTTTAATTAACTTTGCACTCGCAATATGCCCAGATGGCGGAATAGGTAGACGCGCTGGTCTCAAACACCAGTGCCGCAAGGCATCTCGGTTCGAGCCCGAGTCTGGGTACAATACAAATCCCGTAAGTCTTTCAACATAAAGAACTTACGGGATTTTTCATTCTCTCTTGAGAAACATTTGAGAAACATTTCGGGAAGAAGTCTGCCAAAAAGTGATAAGGATAAGACCCAGGCAGAGTCTTATTGAATAGCGTCTGATAAGAATGATTATTTCACCAACATCTTATAGCTCTTCTGCGCGCTGATTATTGCGAGAAAGACGTATGTTATTAAGCCCAATCTAAGAATGTCCAAGATGTAGCATGCAAGATGATTGGGTATATTCTGACATGTAAAGAAAACTGTCTTTTTTCTTTGACATGTCGCTCTTTTGCACTATCTTTGCCGTACAAATCTGTGTCAAGACACATAAATATATTCCAAAGCGATGCTATTTGAACGAAAACATTATCTGAACCTGCTGCAGAATGCCGATGGAAACGGTATGATCAAGGTCATTACCGGTATTCGTCGTTGCGGAAAGTCGTTCCTCCTTTTTAATCTCTTCAGGAAGAGACTCATTGAGAAGGGAATCCATGAAGACCATATCATCCAAGTAAATTTGGAGGACCGCAGGAACAAGCGGTTGCGCGACCCAGACGTTCTTCTCCAGCATATTGACAGTATGATGACCGATACTGACAAGTATTATATTCTGTTGGATGAGGTTCAACTGGTCAACGAGTTTGAGGATGTCCTAAACTCATATCTCAGTGTGCCCAATGCGGAAGTATATGTAACTGGATCCAATGCAAAATTCCTCTCAAAGGACATCATCACAGAGTTTCGTGGGCGAGGCTGGGAAATTCATATTCATCCGCTTAGCTTTGCTGAATATTATGAAGTTGTCGGTGGTGAGAAGGCAGAAGCGCTGGAGCAATATTATAAATATGGTGGTTTACCAGCTGTGGCAGGATTGGAAAGGGCGGAAGACAAGCAACACTACCTGCGTGAAATTTTTGATACCGTATATCTCAAAGACGTTATAGACCGCAACCATCTGAAAAACGCCGACGGATTGCGCGAACTGGTTCGGATTCTTGCTTCCATCATAGGGTCAAGCACCAATGTGCGTCGCATCGCTAACACTTTCAAAACTGCCGCTGGCATAGACATTACCCCAGCCACCATTACTAAGTATATCGAATGCCTGCAAGATGCATTTATCATCAGCGAGGCATTGCGCTATGATGTCAAGGGAAGGAAATATATCGGCACCGAAACCAAGTATTATTTTGAAGATGTGGGGATAAGGAATGCCATCGTCGATTTCCGTCAACTGGAGCCAACCCACATCATGGAGAACGTAGTTTACAATGAATTACGTCGCAACGGATTCTCTGTAGATGTCGGACAAGTGGAAAGTTTTAAGCGTGACGAACAAGGTCATCTCAAAAGGAGAAACCTAGAGATTGATTTTGTCGTCAACCGTCATGATGAGCGACTGTATATCCAGTCGGCATACGCATTGCCCTCGCAGGAGAAAATGGACCAGGAACAAGCCTCTCTATTGCATGTCAAAGACGGATTCCAAAAGGTAATTGTCGCCGGAGACCGTTACATTTCGGGCTATAACGAGAATGGCATTCTTGTCGAAAGTCTCTACGACTTTCTGTTAGGCAAACAAAAATTTTGAAGACGGCTGATAACAGTCCAAGAACTAAGCGAGTGGATCATACACATATAAAGAGACAAGCCCCACAGAAAGACCAGCATTTCAGCTGCCAGTCTGTGGGGCTTGATTGTTCTTACGGCTGCTTATCGGGAGCCGGAGTGTACTTGACCTCACCGCTCTCCCACTTCTTCCATGAATTGGGATTCTTCTCTTTCATGTAGTGGCCCCAGTTCACGAACTCCTGACAGTCTTTCTTTTGCTGCTCCACTTCCTTCACTTTGTCGCCGAGCTGCGAATTGCGGAACCAGAAGAGAACAGTAAAGCATGTGCCGAAAGCAATGGAGAATACAAGCGAGAGGATATAATAGATGCGCTGCTTGTAGAACTTTTCGAGCAGTGCCTCATGCTTCTGCGACAGGTTTGCCTCCACTTTCTCAGGGATGCTCTTCAGAAGTTCGTTCTTGAAGGTGGTGAAGTCGTTGATGGCGGTCAGAAGAATATCGGTATTCTCCTGGATATTTGCCTTCATCGCCTCACGCCCCTCATGGTCTGAGAAGTCGCGCGGCGTGCCGTCCTCACGGAGGTAGGCCGAGCAGATCTCCGTGTTGAGGTCGTGGATACGGTCCGTGTCATCACGGACGATCTGCACACATTGCACGATGACATTAACACTCGATCTCAATATCCATGCGGGGCAAGTTCAACATAGAAGTGCAAAATGAAGCTAATAGTACGAAAGCCTAACAGGTTTTCCCTGCCTCTATCTTCCACGCCGTGATCGTGCGTTCCT
>ERZ780151.1396-NODE-1396-length-17759-cov-2.002033_pt1 | contig 17759 bp, 14 predicted proteins | sample MGYA00510983_ERZ780151 | MGnify/ENA primary metagenome ERZ780151 (study PRJEB29588, sample SAMEA2144623) | human gut metagenome | biome: human gut; feature: human-associated habitat; material: faeces | place: Denmark | collected 2008/2010 ... | reverse complement strand
GCTGAATATCCGGCACCTGCCGACCATCTGCAACTTGATTTTATTGACCGCATGAATAAAAGATATAGAGATGTTACAATAGGATATTCCGGTCATGAAGATCCTGATGATAATACGGTTGCAATGCTTGCTGTTGCAAAGGGGGCAAAGATACTTGAAAGACATGTTGCACTGCCGACAGAAAAATATTCAATAAATGCGTATTCAATGACACCTGCTCAGGCAGATAAATGGGTTGAAGCAGTAATAAAAGCAAGAACTATATGTGCCACAAAGAAAGAAAATGACAAATATGTAAGCCAGGCAGAGATTGATTCTCTTAATTCTCTTATGCGTGGAGTATATCTTAAACATGATGTAAAAGCAGGAGATACAATAGGCATTGATGATGTATTTTTTGCCATGCCATGTCAGGAAAAACAGATGAATAGTGGAGAGTTTAACGATGGTATAGAAGTATCCAGAAATTATGCAGCTAATGAGGCACTTTTTGAGACAAGACATATTACATCGACAAAGCTTGCAAGAAGTGTTATACATGATGCTAAAGGTATGTTGTATGAGGCTGGAATTGTACTTGGAGATGACATAGAGATAGAACTGTCACATCATTATGGGATGAAGAATTTCAGACAGACAGGTGCTATCATAGTAAGTGTTATAAACAGAGAATATTGTAAAAAAATACTTATAGTGCTTCCGGGGCAGAAACATCCTATGCATATGCATAAGATAAAAGAGGAAACATTCCAGCTTTTATATGGAGACCTTGAAATTGTGCTCGATGGAGAAGAAAAGGAGCTTAAGGCTGGTGATGTTCAGACGGTTCTTCGAGGACAGAAACATGCATTTACATCAAGAAATGGTGCAATATTTGAAGAGATTTCAACAACACATATACGCAATGATTCATATTATGAAGATCCTAAAATAAGTAAACTTGACCCTATGGATAGAAAGACAATATTGCGTAAGTGGTAATAAAAAGGTGGAGTGAATTGGATTGGATATAAGGAAATTTGAAAGTAAAAATTATAGTAAAATATAGAGGAAGGGAATTATAGATAAATTTTTGAGTGTATTGTCAAGTGACGATGAGATAATAAATGTAATAATATAAAAACGGTAAGCTATATAAAATTTTTTGTATAGCCTACCGTTTTTAATATAGTAAGTTATTTTTCTACAACAGCGAATAAAGTATCAGCTTGCTTATTTTTTATTAAAGAATCTATATATTCTTTATTTAAAGCATCTGTTATCAAAGTTTTATATACAGAACTTAGGCGACCACTTGGTCTACCGTCAGATAACCAGTATAAGTTATTAGAAAGATTGTACCGCTGTATCTGGCTAATCTCGTAATTTGAAAATTTGCAATTATCAAAAATGTATTTAAGCCCTTTTTCATTATAATTAAAAAGATGTGCTTTTTTATAATAATGTTCTATAAATGGACGGCATCGAAAAGTTTTTAACATTACATCGTCAACATTAGGAACCTCTATATAAATCTTTCCGTTTTCATTTAATAATTGTTTTAAATTCTTGAGAAAATCAATTGGTTTTTCAATATGCTCTAATACATGAAACATAAAAATTTTATCAAATTTGGTTTCAAAGTCTTCAGGATTTTTGGCTACATGAATATTATATTTGGTAAGTCTGTCTTTAATATATGCCCTGGCTTTACTATCCCATTCGGTAGCATACACATCTTTTACATAAGCAGATATAGCAGCAGTAAAATATCCAACAGAAGAACCTATTTCAAGAATTTTGTCATTGGCTGATAAGTCATTTTTGACTCGTTCGGTTCTGAGTTTTGCCTCGCCTAAAAAATTATTAAATACTTTATCGAGTTCGGTGTAGTCGTAATAATCTGCAGTATGCACCTCTTCTCTAAAAGTGCCGTCGTAATATTCTGATAAATCTTGAGAGGGAAGTGGATACATAAAATGTGTTTCGCAGTTTTTGCATTTATACATTTTACATGAATCATCAGTAATATTTCGTATTTTATAATCTTGTAGTTCGACTTCAGTACATCCGCAGAGTTTACATTTAATATTTAAATTGTTAAGCATTTCAACCTCCATGTCGAGTATAACACAATAATTTGGTTATATATGTGTATATATACCATTATCTATATCGGCATAAATAAAAAAAGATGTAGGAGAGAGAATAAGAATATTATAAAGTTAAATAGGAAAAGTGTATCTAGAAAAAAATGGAAAACATTTAGTTTGAATATGGGATTAAACAAAATAAAAAAAATGTCGATATATATATCAAGTAAAGCAGCAGGGAAGCTGTGAACAGACAAATGAACATTTCATGGAGGAAATAGTAATGATTATCAAGATAACTGATAGACTACATTATTGGGGGCAGTTATTACTGTTGCCGGTCTATTGGTTATCTTTTTTAGTACCACGAGATAAAAAAATTTGGCTTTTTGGCAGCACTTTTGGAAGAAGATTTGCAGATAATCCCAGATATTTATATCTTTATGTAAGCCAGCATAGAGATGAATTGGGAATCAGACCTATTTGGATATCACATAACGAAGATGTAGTTAAAATGTTGAATGCTGAAGGTTATGAAGCATATATGTATCACAGTTTGAAAGGAATTTGGTTTGCTTTACGCGGAAAGCTTTATTTGTATGATAATTATTCAAAGGATATAAATTTTTGGCAGAGTGGTGGTGCACTTAAGATAAACCTATGGCATGGGATACCTTTAAAGAAAATTCAGCATGATAATGTTTTTGATAAATTCAGACATCCGAAAAATTTTTTGGGAAAAATAAAGAATTTCCCAAGAAATATCTCAGATGAAAAACCGAGTCACTATGTACTCACTACATCCGAAAATTTAAGATATATTTTTTCTTCGGCGTTTAAGACAGAAAATATTTTGATTGCAGGATATCCAAGAAATCAGGTTCTTATATCCGATGATATAAAGAATATATATTTAGATGAAGAGAATAGAGACAGAAAAAAGATTATCAGTTTTTTGAAAAAAAAAATAAATGGTGGAAATAAAAAAATGATTTTTTATATGCCAACATTTAGAGAAAGTGAAATTCTTTTTTTTGAAAATTTTGATAGAGATGATTTTCAAATGTTTTTAGAAGAAAACAATACTTTGTTTTGCATAAAACTTCATCCAAAGTCAAAGCTTAATGAAGAATTTAGAAATATTCAAAGTGAAAATATTATGGTAATAAATAAGGATGCAGATCCATATGTTTTTTTGAAAATGGCAGATGTGCTTATTACAGATTATTCGTCAATATATTTTGATTATCTGTTGCTTGACAGACCAATAATATTCTTCGCCTATGATTTAGAAGAATATTTGAATGATTCGAGAGAAATGTATTTTGATTATGATGAGTTTACACCAGGGGAGAAGGTAAACAATTATCATGAATTAAAAAAAAGCATATTAAGATGTGTAAATTTGGACAATGAAAATCGAGACGAATATTCAGATTCTAGAAGAAAGATAAGGGAGAAAGTTTTTGATGAGAAAATGTCATCTCTGAAATGTATTTGTAATGAAATACGAATTATAAATACATTTAAATTTTTTAAGAGAAATTTTACATTATAGAAAGGAAAGATTATGGAAAAGAGGTTGAATTTTTCAGTTGGACCTGTAATGATGCCTGACGATATATTACAAATTGGAAAAGAGCAGATACCATATTTTAGAACAGAAACTTTTTCAAATATAATGAAGGAAAATGAAAAAATATTTATAGAATTAGTTGATTCATCGAGTGCTAGCAGATTAATTACATTGACTGCTTCAGGTACAGCAGCTATGGAAATGGCTGTTATAAATTCGTTTGATTCATATGATAAAGTATTGGTAGTAAATGGTGGTGGATTTGGACAGAGATTTGCAGATATATGTGATATATATAATATTCCACATGATGATATTAAATTAGCACCGGGTGAGAAATTGACAAAAGAAATATTAAGTAAATATGATAATAAAAATTTTACAGGAATGCTTATAAATATGCATGAGACATCAACGGGAACATTATATGATATGGAAATTGTTTCGGAGTTTTGTGAAAAAAATAATGTATTTTTGATTGTAGATGCTATAAGTTCTTTTTTAGCTGATAAAATAAGTATTGTTGATTATGCAATAGATATGCTGATAACATCTTCGCAAAAAGCTTTGGCATTACCTCCAGGACTTAGTTTTATTGTTTTAAATAAAAAAGCAGTTGATAAGATTGATAGTAAAAATCCGAAAACGTTATATTTTGATATGAAGATATATTTGAAAAATGGGGAAAGAGGTCAGACACCATTTACACCAGCGGTAAGTGTTATATTACAATTAAATAAAAGATTAACAAACATAAAGAAAAAGGGAGTAAAAACGGAAATAGAGCATGTTTCGGAAATGGCACAGTATTTCCGAAAAGAAATTGAAAATATGCCATTTGATATATTTTCACAATCACCTTCAAATGCTGTTACAGCTTTAGAGCCAACGTGTGGGATAAGTCCACATACATTTTTTGAAATTTTGGATAGAAAATACAATATTTGGATATGTCCTAATGGTGGAGAGTTAGGAGAAAAAATTTTTAGAGTTGGTCATATAGGAAATGTAGACAAAAGGGATTATGACAGATTGGTTAGTGCATTAAGAGAAATTGTTGAAATGCACAGTTGAATGATATGTTGATTTTAATTTAGAAATATTAAATTGAATGATTATAGGAGTAAAGATATGAGTGATAGAATATATGGTGACAAGATAAAGATTGATTATGATAAAACATTGGATTTTTTTGAAAACAGAGGTAATAATAAAGAATTAAATACAAAATATAATTATGTATTGTTTCAGGATGATTCTCCAAGTATTGCAATAGCAAGAGATAATGAGGAGAAGAAGAAAATAAGTGAAAAGTTATCATGGGATAAAGGCAAAAGAGTTTTGGACATTGGCTGTGGAATAGGTCGATGGGGCGAATATATTTTGAAAATGGGATTAGAATACATTGGAATAGACTACAGTTCAAAGTTGTTAAAAATAGCAAATGAGAATTTAAAGGATTATGGTGAAAATTTTAAACTTTTACATGGAAGTTTTCAAAATTTTCATGAAGTGCTTTGTGAGAATGAAATTGATAGTAAATTTGATATGATATTTGTCAATGGAGTAATGATGTATATTAATGATATAGATTTAAAGAATGGTTTAAAACAGATTAATACTGTCTGTAAAGAACATTGTGAATTATATTTTAAAGAAAGTATGGCATTCGATAAAAGACTTACTTTAAATGATATATATTCTGATAGTCTTACACAAAATTATACAGCAATTTATAGAAGTATAGATGAGTATAAAGAAATGCTAAATATATTTTTGGAAAGTAATTTTAAAATAAAAGAAGATGGTACATTGTTTGATACAGCATTGCAGAACAGAAAAGAAACGGTAGATTACTATTTTATTCTTGAAAGATAATGTTAATGTCTTGGGAATAAAAGAAAGAGGGAATATCAATGAAAAAGGTGATTACTTATGGAACATTTGATTTGTTTCATTTTGGACATCAAAATCTTTTAAAAAGAGCAAAAGAACTAGGAGATTATCTTATAGTTGGTGTTACATCAGAAGATTTTGATATAAATAGAGGGAAGCTGAATGTTCAACAGTCATTGATGGAAAGAATTAAGAATGTAAAAGAGTCAGGGTATGCGGACGAAATAATTGTCGAAGAGTATGAGGGACAAAAGATAGATGATATACAAAAATATAATGTAGATATTTTTGCTATAGGCTCAGATTGGCTTGGAAATTTTGATTATCTTAAAGAATACTGTAAGGTTGTTTATCTAGAGAGAACAAAAGGGGTTTCTAGTTCTGAATTGAGGGAACAACAGCAATCAGTAACGATAGGAATTATAGGAAAAGGTTTAATGGTAGAAAAATTTAAATCAGAATCTAAATTTGTAAGTGGAGTTACCATAGGTGATATATGTAAACCAGTATTATCGCAAGATAATAATGATACAAAAAAAATAAAAGAAAAAAAGATAGAGGTAATGTTAAAAAACTCAGATGCTGTTTATATAATGACAGGTCCGGCATCAAGGGGAGATTATGTAAAAAAGGCACTGGAAAATGGATGTCATGTAATGTGTGAATCACCAATATCATTAAAAAAAACTAGTACAGAAAACCTATATAATTATGCTAAACAACATGAACTCGTTTTGTTTGAAGCTTTAAAAACTGCTTACCTGAAAGCATTTAACAGACTGATAGTTCTTTTAAAAGGAGGAATTATAGGAGAAATAAAAGCGATAGATGCTACATGTACTTCTATGCAGCCATCAAATGAATGGTTTTACAATAAAGAAAATGCGGGAGGGAGTCTTACAGATTGGGGACCGTTTGTACTATTACCTGTATTTAAAATTTTTGGCTTGGACTATAAGAAGTGTAGTTTTGTAACAGATATTGATGATAAAAAAGGAATAGATACTTTTACACAGATTAGTTTATTATACAAAAAAGGAATAGCTAATTTAAAAGTTGGTTATGGGGTTAAATCTGAGGGAGTTTTGATTATATCGGGTACTAAGGGATATATATATGTGCCATCACCATGGTGGAAAACAGAATATTTTGAGGTTAGATTTGAGAATTTTAATGATAATAAAAGATATTTTTATAAGATAAATGGGACAGGAGAAAGATATCAGATTGCAGAGTTTATGAGAGAGTTAAGAACAAATGAGAATAAGAGGTTGTTAAATATTGAGATATCAAAGATGATAAGTGAAATCATTGAGAAATATCGTAATGATTATTTAAGTAAAGAATATATTTAACGGTTAAATTTAAAAAGAGCTGATTAGATATAGAGAGCAATATAAATTAAGTTAGGAGATGTAAAATGGAAAATTACTACGACAAAAAACTTGATGATATTATAAAAAAATATGAATTTGTTGCACCAGATATTGCAGACAGTACGTTAATTAACAGTATTGTTCTAAATGCAATTACAAAAAGATGTGCAGGCAAAAAAGTTGCGATATGGGGAGTAGGAAAAAAGAATGCAGTGAATGGACATTGTGCTGTTATCATAAAGAGATATGTATTAAATTTACCAGGATTACAGTGGTTGATTGATTCAGATATTGATTTGCAGGGAAATCAATTTATGGGATATCCTGTGATTTCACCTGAAGAATTGGTTCATAAAGATGTAGACATTGTTATTATTGCGTCTAAAGGAAGCAGGTTTTCTATAAGAGATAATATTAAGGCATTAAAACCTGATTGTGAATATTTTGATATTTATGAGGAATTAGAAAAAGAAGGCTTGAAAGTTGACTATAACTTTTTTAGTGAACAAAATATTTATACAGAATTATATAAGACGAAAAGTAACTATGAACAAAAAGAAAATAATGAAGATGATCTTAAAAAGTTGATATCATTATATTTAAAAATAAGAGACTTTTATTATACTGAAAAGTACATAACTGAATATTGTGAAAATCAATATAAAGACTGGAAGTTCGTAAAAGAAATGTGGAAAAAGATTCAGCAGTTAATAAATGAAGTTAAAGAAAAAAATAGTGGGCGAAAGGGGGATATTATAATACATTTGATTGATTCGGCAAGAGCTATGGATGTTTATGAAAGAAGTGCTGACGGAAAAGTGAAACTTTCTTTATTTAAGGAATATGAAAAGAATGCAGTGATTTTCTCTGAAGCTTATTCAACAGGACCGTCTACATATGAAAGCATGATAGGAACAATAAAACAGAAATATTCATATGATGAAAATGTTTATGAAAATAATAATTTTATGTTTGATATTGATGAGTTTGCTTTTTTAAAACGCATAAAAAAACAAAACATGCCAATCAGATTTTATAATTCAAAAGATTATTATATAATGAATAAAAGTGATGACATTTATATGAAAGAACAGCTGCATATGCCTGAAAAATTGTGGAGTGCTGCTTGTGATATGGCAGTTACGGACGGACCGGTATTTAATTTTTTATATTATCCTTGGGAGTTGCACTTTCCTATGCTGTGTGGATATATGAGAAGAAAACCACAAATCAAAATGTTTGCGGATGTGGGATTAGAGGATATGAGTGATTTTATTGAGGATCAGTTGCAAGATTGTTTGAAATATGTAGATTGTCAATTTGCGTATTACAAGGATTTTTTCAGCGAAGATGCGATGACGGTTATTATGGCAGACCACTCACAGCCTATATATGATAAAAAACGTAATGATCCATTCTTCATGTTTTATAATGATAAAGACAGAGTAGCACATGTAACTTTTATTATTATATCCAATGAATTGAAAGCAGGAGTTAATAGTCGATTATTTAGTATGTTAGATTTTAATAAGGTTATGGAACAGGCATATTTTGAAAAATGTATAGATATTCCAGAAAGAGAGATTATAGAATATCAGTTTTATAATGTGCAGAATAGGCGTTTACGAGAATTGGCTATGAAGCGTGGACTTATGGATTATACAGAGGGAATTAGATGTTTTGTTTCAAAGAAATATTTATATGCTAAAACCGCAACGGGAAAACAAGAAGTATATGATTTAAAAGATATTTATTCTGATATTTCATCGACAGATGAAGGAAAGAATTTCATAAAATATGTAGAAGAAAATTATGATACAGGTTTTCCTGATTTTTGGACAGTGAGAAATACAGTATCCTAGTTAATATATTTATTAAGTTGTAATAAGATAACTACATATTTCAATACAGTGTTCTTATTAGAGATTAGATGGAGGGCTATATATGTGTATAGAAGTTAGTATCATTGTGCCAGTCTATAATGTCGAAAAATATTTGAATCGTTGTGTTGAGTCACTATTAAATCAGACATATAAAAATATTGAGATTATTTTAGTGAATGATGCATCTCCTGATAATTCTATAGCCATTATGAAAGAATATGAAAAGAAATATCCGGATATTATTAAGTGTATTTATTTGACTAAAAATGTAAGACAGGGCGGTGCAAGGAACAGAGGACTTAAGATTGCAAAAGGTAAGTTTATTTGTTTTGTAGATAGTGATGATTGGGTAGACAGCGATTATATAGATAAATTATATAATAAAGCATGTAATACTAATTCAGATATTGTTTATTGCAATTATAAATTGGTGGATGATTCTGGAAGAGAAGATATTAGGACGGATTTTTATGAGCAGCAAATAGGAAATCGAACTCTTTCAAAAAGAAAAATGAGTTTTTTGTTAACAGGAACTGGTCCATGTTGGTGTATAATAAAAAAAGAAATATTGATAGAAAATAATTTATTGTTTCCAGAACAGATGTTGTATGAAGATATGGCAATTTGTCCATTATTTGCACAATATGCAAAGAGGATGGACTATGTTGAAGATACATATTATTATTATTATCAAAGAGAAAACTCTGTCGTGCATGATGTAGATGCTGATTTTCAAGAAGATGAAGCAAAGGCGATCTTGCATTTATATAATGAGTGTGAAAAACGTAAAATCAATTTAGAAATGCCCGTCGAATTAGAGGCAGTTTTTACTAAGTATTATTATGCATGGGGGATAAATGCCTGTTTTTTTGGAAAATATTCTGTTCCTCCCAAACGGTTTATTAGAAATCTTGTAGAGGAAATTCATAAGATATATCCAAAATATTATTGCAACCCATATTTTTATGGAAATATTGAACCAAGATTAATTAGTAAAATGTTGGAAAATGATTATTATCTTGCTCAGGAGTTGAAAAGCAAAGAATGTGATTATAAATTGTTTTATTTTCAACCTGTTATTCAAACAAAATTAGATAATTTAATGAGATATATGTCATTAAAAAAATGTGCATTATGGGGAGCCGGAAAAAAAGGACGAGATTTTTTAATAAGTTGTAAAAATTCAGAGAATATAGATTGTGTTATTGATAAAAATGAGAAGATACAGAATACTAAATTAGAAACAGGACATCGGGTTCTTAGACCTGAAGCAGGCTTACAGGAAGTTGAATATGTTATTGTATCGAATAAAAATCATTATCCTGGAATTAAATTAGAGGTTAAAAAAACAAATTCTATGATAAAAGTTATCAATTTGGATTTGTATTTATTGTTTGATATGGCAATTGAGGAATGTATGAGATAGATTATAATGGTTATTTAAATAGTTAGAAAAAATAAAAAATGAGGTGATTGAAATGAAGAAAAGATTGTTTTCGGTGATTAGCTTAATAGTAGGAGCGGCAGCGGGTTTTGCGTGTTGCAGTTATTTAGATTTAAATAAATTAAATAATGTTCAGAAAAAAGTAGATAAATTTAAGGAGTATTACAATATATTAAATCAGTGGTTAATATTAAAACAGGAAGAAAATTCATTAGAAAAATATTTTATAGAGAATAAATACAAAACTGTTTCAATATATGGGATGGGAGAAATTGGAAATAGACTTTATGAAGAACTAAAAAATAGTTCAGAAATAGAAGTAAAATATGGAATTGATAATAATGCATCAGAAACTTATTCTGAGTTAGAGGTATTAAGCTTAGAGGAATATACAGATTTGGCTGCAGATGACATTGATGTTATAGTTGTGACTGCAACATTCGCATTTGACGATATTAAAAAGAGTTTATCAGAGCTTTTGGATTGTAATATAATTTCAATTGAAGATGTTGTTTATGGTGTATAAATATTGAACTTCAATTTTTAATATGTAATGGTAAAAAGGAGAAACATAGGTGAGTGAAGAGAAAAAAGAAAATGATTTAATGGTGGAAAATAATACAAAAATTATAGCTTATTATTTACCACAATTTCATGAGATAGAGGAAAATAATAGAGCATGGGGAAAAGGCTTTACAGAATGGGACAATGTAAAAAAGGCTGTTCCGTTATTTGAGGGGCATAATCAGCCTAGAGAACCTCTCAATGATAATTATTATAATCTTTTAGATATAGATACAATACAATGGCAGGTTAATTTGGCAAAGAAATATGGGATATATGGTTTTTGCTTTTATCATTATTGGTTTCGTGATGGGAAGCATGTTCTTGAAAAGCCGGCAGAACTTTTATTAGGGCACAAAGAGGTTGACATTCAATTTTGTTTTTCGTGGGCAAATGAACCATGGACTAAAACATGGCATGGGGCAGCCGGTGAAAAAGAAGTTCTCATAGAACAAAGATATGGAAAAGAAGAACAATGGAAAGAACATTTTGAGTATTTGTTACCATTTTTTAAAGATAGAAGATATGTAAAAATTGATAATAAACCTGTGATGTTAATCTATCAAATAAATAAGATTGGCTGTTTTAATAAAATGATAGACTGCTGGAATCTGTTGGCAGAAAAAAGTGGTTTTTCAGGTGTATATATAGTTGATATGCTTACTTCAGATGGCAAAATTGCAAGAAATAAAAGAGTGTCTGCAAGTGTAGATTTTGAACCGGGAAAATCAAAAAGAAAAAAAATGATAGAAGATGAATGCCTGAATATACAAGATTATGATGAAGCATGTCAGAGAACGTTATCTCAAGAACACTCGGAAAATGAGTGGAGATGTATGTTTGTAAATTATGATGATACACCTAGAAGACATGAAAAAGGTATAGTATATCAAGGTTCCACACCACAAAAATTCGGGAAATATCTTCAGGCTACATTAGTAAAAAGTAAAAATGAAAAAAGCAGATATGTTTTTATAAATGCATGGAATGAATGGGGCGAAGGAAATTATTTAGAACCTGATAAAAAATATGGTTATGAATATTTGCAGGCAGTTAGAAATGCATTAGATAAAAAATATGAACAGGTTGTTATTGATGAAAAATATAATAATGTCACAATTGGAAGTGAAAGTCCTAGAGAAGCAAAATTCAGAAGGTACTATGAGTTGTATAATCAATGGTTGAAGCTAAAAAATGATGGATATAAACTTGGAACATTTTTTGTACAAAATGGATATAAAAAAATTGCAATATATGGCATGGGAGAGATTGCAAATAGACTGATAGAAGAATTAGAAGAGTCAAGTGTAGATATTTTATATGGAATAGATAAAAATATGTCACAGGCATTTGCTGAAATAGACATTATAGGAATGGATGAGTGCGATAGATTTGATGATGTTGATTGTATAGTGATTACACCTGTTCATGTTTATGAGAAGATAAAGAAGGATTTGGAAAAAAAGACAAAGGCAATAATATATTCGATTGAAGAAATTTTAAATAGTATTTAAGTAGGAGTATTTTATGTTTGATAAATATGATAGATTCAGAAAAATGTGTGAGGATAAATTGCCTAATATTATTGAAGATATTGGTAATAGAAGAGTGGTGATTTGGGGAGCATCAAAAGGTGGTGAAATAGCGAAAAAGTATTTAAGTGATCATGGAATTGAAATTGATTATTTTGTTGACAGTAAATATAAAGAAAAAAAAGATTTTCTTGGATTAGAAGTATGTAATCCGGAAAAAGTAAAAAAGGAAAAAGATTATATAATAATTGCAATAATGTCTTTTGTATATGAGATTGAAGAAATTTTGCAAGAAAAACAATTTGAAATTAATGATTATATTTACATTTATGATAATGAGGCATATAATAAAGAAGATATATACTATAAAGGATGTAAAGTTGGAAGATATACATATGGTTATGAGTATTTGCTTGAATATTATCCAATAGCATCTGAAATTGGAAGATATTGTTCGATTAATCGTACTGCTAAAATATGGAATAATCATCCAATTGATTATATTACAACACATCCTATGTTAGATTATAGAATGTTTTATTCAAGAGATAAACAAAAAAATAGGAAAAAATATGAAGAAAAATATGGAAGGTATTTCAATAATGCTAAGTATGAAGACAGTAAATTAAGAAACAATAAACCAATAAAAATAGGAAACGATGTTTGGATAGGTGCGAATGTGGTTATATTACCAGGAGTAACTATTGGTGATGGAGCGGTATTAGCAGCAGGAGCAATTGTAAATAAGAATGTTGAACCGTATGAAATAGTAGGTGGAGTACCAGCTAAACCAATAAAAAAACGTTTTACAGATGATGTTATAGAAAAATTGCTTGAAATTAAATGGTGGGAATGGAGTATAGACGAGATAGAAGAAAATATAGAGTTATTTTATCAGCCAGAAAAATTTATAAATGAAAAATATAAAAAGTGAAAAGAGGATAATTATGAAAAAGAAAATGATTGCTTTGATAAGTGGGGGTATAGGGGGAATTGTTGGCACATTTGCAGTGGCATATAAGAATAGTATAAAGCTTGAGGAGATAGAAAAAAAATGCAATAAGTATAGATCATATTATAATATATTAAATAAAATGCTATATTTAAAAAAGATGGGAATATATATAGATGACTATTTAGAAGAAAAGGGATATAAAAATATAGCGATTTATGGAATGGGAGGATTAGGAGAAAGATTTTATGATGAACTGCGTGATTCTAAAATAAATGTATGTTATGCAATAGATAAGAATACATGCAGTATTTACAGTGAGTTATCGATTATGCAACCTGATGGATATTTAGAAGGTAATATAGATGCTGTTATTGTGACTGCTGTGCATGTATATAATGATGTTGAAAAAAAATTATCAGAAAGATTAACAGTACCCATAATATCATTACAAGATTTGATAACAGATATAAATTAATAGGGATGGTGGTTTCATGAAAAAATTAGCTATAAGTTTTGTAACATATAATCGTCCACAACATATACAAGAATATTTGGAGTACATTGTAAAACCAACATTAGAAAGAGAAATTGATATATATATATATGATGGAAGTACAAATGAAGCAACAAAAAAGGTTGTACATAATTTTATTGACAAAGGCTATAGTCATTTAAAGTATTTTCATTATGAAGAAGAACAAACTATACAGCGTGTTAATGATGCAATGTTAAAACCAGAAGCAGAATATATATGGTTTTGCGGAGATAAGTTTATTGTTAATCCAATTAATTATGATGTTATTTTGGATCACATAGATAGAGGTTACGATATAATTACATTGTATAATAAATCTTTGGATGGTATAAAATATTCAAATAATTGTGTTGAGTATTTAGAATATTCGCTAGTACCAATTACTCAGTTTGGAGCAACGATAATAAAAAAAAGTAATTTGAAAGAAGAAATTCCATTACAGTATTATAATAATTATTCTGGATTTGCCAGGATGAGATATTGCATAGATTGTATTACAAAAAAGAATTTTAAAGGTGTCACATTACATTTTAAAGATTTAAATATAATTTCAAGATATCCTACAAAAAGTGCCACAGAGAGCAGAATGTGGGAAATATGGGTTATACAGTGGTACAAAATGATAAACAGTCTTCCTAAGTCATATAATAATGTTAAGGATGAATTATTTAATGCAATGGATAAGAGAATGGATTTTTTTTCTCTTAATCAGTTATTAAAACAACGAGAAGAAAATCAGTTTGATTTAAAAATGTGTAGACAAAATAGGAAGATTGTAAAGAAAGTAATATGTTTGCCATATTTTATGGTTGAGGCTATTTCAAGCTTAACGCCAGGTATGGCGGGAATGATTAGAAAGTTGTTGGAAGTATGCACTTAAAATAAATAGGAGCAGGAAAAATAATGAAAATATTAGTACTTGGAAGTACGGGATTTATAGGAAAAAACATTTTTGAATATCTGAAAAGTAGGGGGTATGATGTTTATGCTCCTAATCACAGTAAGATTGATGCTTTAGACGAAAAAAGTGTTTTAGAAGTTTTTGACAAAGTGCATTATGATATAGTTCTAAATGCATTAGACAGAAATGGAAATGATAAAAATTATTTTGAAAATCGTCTCAGGATGTTTCAAAATCTGGCAATGCATAATGATCTGTATGGAAAGATGATATATTTTGGCTCAGGTGCTGAGTATGGAAGGGAATTACCCATACACAATATAGAGGAAAGTGAAATTGACAGAGTAATTCCAAAAGATACATATGGTTTTTGTTTACAGCAGATGAATGATTATGCCAGAAAAAGTGAGAATATATATAATTTCAGATTATTTGGAATTTTTGGAAAATATGAGTTGTGGAATCAGCGATTTATATCAAATGCTATATGTAAGGCTATGAATGGGTATCCTATAACGATACGACAGGATAGATATATGGACTATTTGTATATTGATGATCTATGCAAAATTGTTGAATGGGCAATAAATAATACACCAAAATTTCATGATTATAATGCTGTATCAGGAAAAGTATATAGTTTATATGAACTAGCTGAGACAGTTAATCATGTTATGCATACAGATGTTCCTATATATGTGGCAAAAGATGGATATTTTGCTGAATATACAGCAAATAATAATAGAATATTAAATGAAATAACAGATTTTGAAATAGAAAATATAGAAGTATCTATAGACAAATTAGCAAAATGGTATATGAATAATAAAGAAAAAATTGATAGAGAAAAATTATTATATCAATAATGAATTTGAGTAAAGAGAGGCAAGAAGTATGTTAAATAATAAAACAATATTAATAACAGGTGGTACAGGTTCTTTTGGTAAAAAATTTTTGGAGATGATACTTGACAGATATGATCCTCATAGAATTATAATTTATTCGAGAGATGAATATAAACAGAGTGTTATGAAAGCAGAGTATTCTAAAAAATATGATATGTCAAAAGTAAGATTTTTTATTGGTGATGTACGCGATAAAGACAGATTATATAGAGCATTTGACCATGTAGATTATGTAATACATGCTGCTGCAATGAAACAGGTACCAACATGTGAGTATAATCCATTTGAAGCAATAAAGACTAATATTCATGGAGCACAGAATGTAATAGATGCTGCCATTGACAGAGGCGTAAAGAAAGTTGTAGCCTTATCAACGGATAAGGCGGTTAATCCGATTAATTTATATGGCGGAACTAAGCTTGTATCAGACAAATTGTTTATTACAGCAAATGCATACAGCAAAATAAGTAAAACGAAATTTTCTGTAGTAAGATACGGAAATGTTGCAGGTAGTAGAGGTTCTATTATACCTATATTCAAAAATATAATCGATAATGGAGGAAACGAGCTTCCTATTACAGATATGAGAATGACTAGATTTTGGATTACATTGGAGCAGGGTGTTGAGTTAGTATTTAAAGCATTGGCTGAATCAGAAGGTGGAGAAACATATATATCAAAAATTCCGTCATTTCATATTAGTGATTTAGCAGAAGCAATGTTACCGGGATGTAAAATAAAGGAAATTGGTATCCGTGAAGGAGAAAAATTGCATGAGGTGATGGTTACAAAAGATGACTGCAGAAGTACATATGAATTTGATAAACATTATATAATATATCCGCATTTTGAGTGGTGGGATGAGAGTAGAAATGATAGATCAGGCGGAAAGTTGGTTGAAGATGGTTTTGAATATAGTTCTGCCAATAATAGTCAATGGCTGAGTGTTGAGCAGATAAGGGAACAGTTGAAAAAAATATAAAATTGTTAATAAATTGTTTTTGGAATGAGGTAATATATATGAAATTTGCTCTTTTGACATGCGAAGCAATATCTTGTAGAAAAGAGGATATTGTAAATATAGGAGATTTTATACAATTATATGCAATTCATCAGATTTATAAAGAGATGGGGATTAGAAATGAAGATATAGTGTATATTAACATAAATAATATAAATAGATATGATGGCGAGTACATTATACTTCCAATAAATATAAATCTATCTTCTAATTGGATTGTAAACATATTTCCATTGCCGAGAAAAATTATACCAGTTTTTATTGGCTTAAGCTTTTTTTCCGCAATTGAACTTGAAGAGGAAATTATAGAATATTTTAAAAAATTTTCACCAATAGGATGTAGAGATGAGGCTACATTAAGATTAATGGAAAAATATAATATACCAGCTTTTTTGTTAGGATGTGTTACTTTTTCATTGCCAAAATTTGAAAAAAAGAAAAATTTAAAGAAAGATAAAATATATCTAATTGATGAGCCCGATTATGTAGAAGATATGATTCCTGATGACATAAAGGAAGGATGTGAGATTATAAAAAAAAGTCACATATATTCTTCGGAAGTTGTAAAAGATGAAGGCGAAAAAATTGCAGAGAAAATACTGCTTGAGTATGTTGAAAACGCTAAATTAGTTATATCATCTAGATTGCATTGTATTGTTCCATGTGTAGCTTTAGGGGTACCAGTAATTGCATTAGTTGAAAATTGTTCTGAAAGATATTCATTTGTTGAAAGTATCGTGGAAATTAATACATTATCCGAAAGTGATAGTATTAATTGGAACAATGAGATTAAATCATTTGATAAAGAAAAAAACATATATAAAGAAACTATAAAAGAGTTAATAAAGAAGGTATTCTATAAATATAATAATCTATGTTTAGTAAGTGATTTTTATGAGAAACGTAAAAAAAGATGTTATAATAATTTATATTATGACATTTTGAAAAATAAATTGCATAATTTAGAAGATGGAATAGAATATGCAATATGGGGAACAGGGCAAATCGGAATGGGAGTTTATAAAGTTATGGAAGAAAATTTTTCAAAATGTAAGATAGTTGCTGCAATAGATAGTTATTGTAGTGGAGAATTTTTTGG
>ERZ780151.1372-NODE-1372-length-18072-cov-3.757840_pt1 | contig 18072 bp, 15 predicted proteins | sample MGYA00510983_ERZ780151 | MGnify/ENA primary metagenome ERZ780151 (study PRJEB29588, sample SAMEA2144623) | human gut metagenome | biome: human gut; feature: human-associated habitat; material: faeces | place: Denmark | collected 2008/2010 ... | reverse complement strand
GAGACTTATAAAAAAGATTAACAACAAACTATGCACTTAGTTGCGGAATTAAGGAGTTTTTTTAATTCGTCCCTCCTTTGGTATAATGAGTTTATCCTTTCTGCTTTTTGCTTGGCTGTAGATTCTTTTTGTTTTTCTTCTTCAATCCGTTTACGCTCATTTTCTTTGTTTTCTAATTCACAAGAAAGTCTATCTCTATCCTTAGTTATAATATCTATTTCTTTTTGTTTCTTCTCATTCTCATTTGTCAGCAACTCAACTTTTTCTGCCTTATTTTTAATCTCTTCATCTTTTGATGCTATGTTTTTATTTAACATTGCATTCTCATCACGAACCTTAGCAACTTCTTTATTGTATGCAAGATTATCAGCAGCCACAGCATCTCTTATAAGTTTTCCAAATTCCCCTTCTACAAGTTCATCTGGATCCACTTCAACCGCTTGAATAACATGCTTTGCACGACTATATAGTTTCTTTATGAAATCTTTATATACATCGGCATTGAAATCACTCTTTGTCTTATTGTAGAGACGCGATACCTCTGCAATCTTATTGCGGACTCTTGTGCTATGTAAATCAAGGCATCGCGCCATTGTCTCTGTAAGCAAACACCCAGAAATATCTACAGGCTTTGTATTATGCATCCATAGTTCAAGAATGACCTTGCCCGTTGATTTCATATAATCTACTGTGGGATGCATCGTCTTACAAAACGCTATCAAATCCCTGTTTGCTGTAAGAAAGAATACATGATCATCATTGCCCTTTTTCGCTCTTCTTTCCTTGATATAATTATCCATGAAAACATCATGTATCTCCCTATAGTTATCACTACTGTATGAAGTAGGCCTCTTTGTTCTCGATTCCCCTAAAAGTCTTATAACTTTTTTCCCCTGATAATTCTGTATTATCTTTTGTTTTTCTGAAGGGCTCATTTGAGGAAAAACATTGATGCCATTCTTCTCAACCTCTGTTGGCAATGTTAGACGTATTTGCGCCAATTCATTTGCCTCAAGTTTTCGTCTTTCACATGCAGAGGCAATATCTGTTAAGGGATTGGGGCCGTTTTGTTCAACAGACTGCAAAATATATGATATTTCATCTATTGTCATCGGGCTTACACGCAATATGCCTCCTGCAGCATTTATAATATCGCAAACCTCCTGTGAATATGTTTCACGTTGAGGCGTTGATAGTTTCAACACTCCCATGACAATAGATGTATCAAGGAAATACTCGGCTTTTATTCCATCCTCAGTTTCTTCTACATGTGGTTTGTCACTTTTCAGAAAACCTGCGATTACAGACCCCCAAAACAACTGATTTGCAACTTGATATAAATCCTTTTCATAATCATTTAGATATTGCAAAAAGAAAACCATTGTTGCATACCTTTCATCGACTTTAGAAGTGTCTTGTTCTTCAAAATATCCTAATATGTCGTCTGTGTTATCAGAAATGAACTGAATGAAGGAAATCCCATCATCCGTTGAGCCTTCTCGTTCTAAAAACTCTTTATATTTGGCTTCTAAAATACTAATTTTATCAGAGAAAGCTCTTTCTCGCTCATTAATACTCTCCTCGTCACTATCATATGATGCACTTTGAATCTGGAATGTATCACCATTTTCATACACATTCAATTTGATATTCCCCCATCTTTGAGCATCTATTTTTAATATTGACTTAGATATAACTATATGTGGAATAGCTATACCAAATTTATCTACGATAAAATTGTGTATTTCATCAGCACTACAATACGGATGGCTTTCTTCGCGTTTAGAAAAGATGAAGGTTAAAGCATATTTTATAATAGGGAAATATATATCCGAATACAATCCATGATTGCTATTCGAATAAAGTGCAGAAATTAGCGCATAATTAGTTTTTTCCATAATATTATGATACTTATTTGTTTAACTTCTCATATTCCTCTCGTGTGATTGGAGTCTCTGGATCTACGATGAGAACTTCATCGTAGGTCAGGCCGTACAGATGATAGACGAGGAGGTCGATTTTGTCTTCCAAGTCATTCGTATCGGCGGAATTATTTGTGGATTTAGCTCCAATAATTCTGTTCACATAGTCTATTAGAAGTTTCTGATGTTCTTGTTTACCAACTGCTATCGGTATTGATTCTAAAGGACGTTTCTTTATCTTTGGAAAAGTTTTCTTTGAGTCAGAGAATTTATTTTTCCAGAAATAGTGTATAATCTTTGAGTTGATAATTCCCAATATATATTTAATGTCTAACAATTTATTCTTTAAATATATATTATAAATGGTGTTCATTGTGAATACTTTTGGCGGACATAAGCAGCCGTCTGGATATTCTCCAATTTGGCGAACAAGAATACGTTCCATTGAATATACAGCAGGATTCCCACCGCTTTTAATTGCTTGAGTACGGAAATCAACAAATTCTGTGTTTGGTATTAAATAATAATGTTTGACATTTGCTCCATCAACAACAGGAACATAGTTTGAATTTACCTTGTTTTCCGACACATATGCATTCCTATCATAGGTTTGGATGCCGAAATATGTTGCTGCAAATGTATTTAATAAAGGATGCTTATCTATTTTTTTTATAATTCCATTATCCATTTTGTTTCCATTAAGGTCAAACTCAAAGAAGTACTTAGGCGCCTTAACTTGTGCTTGACTAAATTCAAAATAAATAGGAGTGTTTATTTCATTTATTGAAGATCTCACGTCCACAACTTTTACTTTATTCTCAGATATCTTGTTCTTTTCTCCGATAAAAATCGCATTGTCAACGGATGCATTTTCAAATAAAGGAATATGAAATCTCACAATCCACAAGAAAGATGTTTGTAAGTTAAGAATCTGTCTAAGTTTCTCGTTATGTTCATTCATTAAGTATGATATAGGAGTTATCAAAGTAATAATACCTTTCCTTGCTCCTAATGCACATGAGTGTTCCATAAATAAGTGGTATAGATCAACCTTGTATTGTGCACTTTTATATAGTGAAATATATTGCGCTTGGACATCTTTAGGGATTGAGGAGTTCTGTAATAATACGTAAGGCGGATTTCCTATTACAATATCAAATCCACCTTTTACCCCAAACATCCACTCTGCATCAAAGTAAGAGGATGAGGCGTTTTGGTTGAACATATCCCAACCGGCAAGGAGTTCGGCTTCGCTATGACCGACAAAACCTGTGTCTTCAATAGCCTTGGCTAAAGCCTTGCGTGTTTCTTTGATTTCTGTTTTCAATCGTTGCTTGTCCACATTGCGCTTGGCAAGGAATATTTTATGGTTTAGTTCTTTCAGCCGCTCTTTATGCTTAATCACCTCTGTGGCAGACTCCACCAATGAACCATCGTATTTCACGGGGATAAGCGTATTGGCTGCAACAAACTTCGACTCAAGATTCGGCAATGGACGGATGCCGAAGTTATGTGCAGCATCAGTGGTAGGTTTCTGGTCAACCACGAGAGAGATGAAGAAGCGGAGTTTGCTGATTTGAACAGCAATAGGCTGGATATCAACGCCGTAGATACAATGCTCTATGAGATAGAGTTTACGGGCATAGTCGGGGTCATTGATATTCTGATTGAATGCCTCTTCGATGTCAGCCAACCGTGCCTTGCGTTCCTCTTCAGCATCAGCAGAGAAGGCCTTGCGTGACTGCTCAATGGCGAGGTCAATCATAAAGTCCTTCCACATCTCGTTAGTGGGGTCGAGTTGTCGCAGGATATGCACCATCTGTTGGAGTACCCCCATCGGGAAGGCTCCAGAACCGCAGGCAGGGTCGAGCACACGACAGTTGTAGAGGGCTTGCATTACTTGATGGCGCTGTTTCTCGTCTAAAGCTGTTTCATCCGTAGAATAACTGAGCAATTTGCGGTATTCAGGTTCGAGTTCGTCACCACAGATACGCTTCAAGTGAGCCACTAAGCTCTCGTCCACCATATACTGCACTATCTCGCGAGGGGTATAGAAGGAGCCAGTCTGCTTTCTGGCGGAAGTTTTAGTCTCTGGGTTATAAGAAGCCAGCAGGTTCTCAAAGGCTTTTCCTAATAGTTCTGGGTCGAGCGATACTTCTTGGTCGAGTGGTGTGTTTTCTTCAATAGTGAAATTGTAGCGTTTCAGTATGTCGATGATGCCACGAGCAGACACTTTCTTCTTTTTCGTATCACCATACCATTGTGAGAGGTCAACACTACGTCCCACCTCATCGCCAAAGAAAAGCCAGTCGGGCAAATAGAGTTGTTCAAGTGATTCCTTGCGCTCAGAGAAACCATCATAGTAGAAATGAGGTTTTTCGTCCAGACATTCAAATAGGCCACCATTGAGGAACGGCACATAGCTGTTAGCCATCTGTACAAATTCATCAGCGCCACCGGCCTTGAAGTCTGCCTTATAGCGCATCAGGTTATTAACGTTATAGCCATCGCGCTTGAAGCCTACCTGACCATCACCACGGAAGCGTCGGTTGTTGGGAATCTCTTTGCCTTCTGCCGTGATTGGGCAGTTGAGCATGGCAAAGAAAAGATTCTGTAAAATAAGGCGGTAGTATTTGCTCTGTTCCGCATCATAGAGCAGTGTCTTACGCTCATGAGGATTAAACTCGTCAATAAAGTGTTCACGGATATATCGCTCGTCGAAGAACTCTTCAGGAATAAGATGTTTCTGTTTGAGGAACCAAACAAAGATAAGACGGGTAATGAGACGGATGCAACTCTCATGGTTAAACTTCTCGTCGTCATCAGATGTGCGGAGGTCGTTAGGAAAACGCGCCACTTGTACCGCCCAAGCATACCAGTCGGAGAGTTCGGAGTAGAATTTCTTGGTAAGCAGTTCGGAAGAAAAGACCTGCATCCAATGTTTGTAAAGTTCCTCGAATGTGGGATAGGCTTTGTCTCCGATAGACTCCAGGATGTCAAGGTGTCCTCGATGAGGCTGTTCGCAATTGATGCCACGCAAGATGCTTACTTTGCCCAGTTTCTCACCGTCACGCCATTGCTGCGTATAGTCACTGCGCTCACAGGTTGCCAATGCTAACTCATGACCATATTTGATAAAGAGAATGACTGGCTGAGCCGCAGCAATGCGGTTGAAGCCACGAGTGAGGGTTGCCATCTCTGTTCGGGTCAACGATTCACCCATGTTGATGTTTACTGCAAAAATCATCATGCCAGCATAGCGGCCTTCTGATGCCTCATAGGTAACATCAGCAGCATCTTTAGTTTCTACGTGTCCTGTTAGTGAAGCCTCATCTACTGTTCCAATGAAATAGGTGTTCTCGACCTTCGTCATTACCTCCTGTAGCGCCTTGGTCAATGGCGTAGAATAGAGACTTGCAAAAGGGACAGGAGTACGTGTCACTTCATTGAACTGGATATGCAGATGCTCAAGCATCGCTGCACAGGCATTGAACAGTGGCTTTACGGTGAAGCCTTTCAGTATTGCTTTCATATAACTACCTTTTTATTTACTAACATACTCCCACACTATCAGGTCGAAGTTTTCTTTCTTGAACTTCTCTTCCAATAATTGGGCGTTCTTGTCTTGTACCGTTGGTCTTGATGCACCTTTTCTTGACTGTGCAATTTGCAGGATAGCAGCCGTAGCCTGTTGCGGCACTTTTGACTCCATCCACTGTTGGATAATGGACGAAAGGCGTTGCAAACGCTCTGTGTTGTTGGTTTCTATCCATTCGGGAACAAAGCGTTCTTGGTGCTTGTTCTGACGAAGGAATTCCAAAACTTCCGCACGGTTCAATTCTTGGCAGGTTGTGGGTAGGTTTACATCAACAGGCTGGCACATCAGATAGATTTCAGAATAACTCTTCTTACTTCCTTGCTCTCTGTGTGGATAGCCAACAACGGCCACCAGGCTTTCGGGCATTTGTTGGAACAGATTGTCATCGAATTTAAAGCCTGAGAATATGCCGTTGGGCATCTTGCGGAATACCTCTTTGTTCTTCTCGAAATAATCTATCAGGTCTTGACGATAGACCTCGAAAGAAAAATCTTTTAATGAGAGTGTACGAGGTGATTCAATGTCAGAGATGCTGTTGTTCTTTAACTCTTCCAACAACCGATCGGCATTCTTGTCCTGCAAGGGATTGTCTGCTTCCATCTTTATGTATGCGTCGTTCAGTTGCTGGGTTTCTGAGCCTACCAGATTCATGGCAACCATACGGTTCATGATACGAGTCTCTAAGTGGAGATAATCCTCAAATGACTTGGCGGGCCAGAAATTGACGCAACGAATTGACTTATTGGGCGAACCTATACGGTCAATACGTCCAAAGCGTTGAATGAGACGAACTGGGTTCCAATGGATGTCGTAGTTAATCTGCATATCGGCATCTTGCAAGTTCTGACCTTCAGAAAGACAGTCTGTTGCTATAAGGATGTCAATGGGGTCATTAAGCAAAGAAGCAAAGCGGGGACGATACTGCATGATGAGTTGTCGCCACAAGTTGTAGGGTACGTTCCAACGGCGTTTGTTGTCATCGTAATATTCCTCACGGCTGAGCTTTGCATCTTCGAAGAGATCACTCCAGTCCAATTCCTTATATAGTTTGCTGTAGGGCGCAAAACTCTGTAGCACTTCATTGAAATTAGTTGTGCAATGTTTGCCTGTGGTTTGTATCTCTTGCCCTGAAACAGAGGCAATCCGAGCGAATCCAAGCTTTTTGAGTTCGTCGTAAATAAACTTGGCAGTATCTGCGTATGCTGTGAAGACAACAACCTTCTTGTTTTCACTCTCTTGCTTTCGAAGAAGAATGTCAATTAGCTTTTCAAGTTTCAAATCCTGCTCAAAACCATTTTTATAATCTTCAGCAAAAGTTTCGAGACTTTCGCAGATGGCTTTTAGTTTGTTGACATCCATACGGAGGCCACGCTCAAATCCACCAAGATTTTTCATCTCGACAAGATTGATGGTTCCTTTACGAAGCGTAAACTGGTCGTCGGTATCAAAGTTCTCGTCCTCATCAGGAATGTCTACGTCAATAGAGCCATTTGTTTTATGCTCCTTAAATGCAACAACTTTGGCTAACGTTTGCTCGTGTACTTCAAGCACTTTCCTAATGGTCGTCAGACATGAATGCCAACTGCTCTCCAAGCGCTTCATAAATAAGATACCCATCATTTTAACAAGGAAACGCTCACGGTTCACATTGTCTTCCCAATCGCTAGCTGCCTCCTTTGCCGCCTCTTTCCTACTTTCATGCAGGAAAAGGCTAGGCTGGTAGGCAGTCAGGCTGAGGGCATCAAATGCTGCATAGATTTCTTCTGTGGTATGGTATTTGCCAAAATGATCTACTCCTTGGTATACATTCTCTGGCTTCTCTTTTTCCGGGAAGCCAAGGTCTTCGCCTAAAGTATTCTCTATGAGTTTCCTTGTTCGGGCCACAATTAACTTGTCCGTCAGATTGAAGAACTTTGGTGGCAGCATAGAGATAAACGAGCCGATGGTGCGATTGGGGTCGTTGCACCATTGCGTGTATTTCCGTTGGCTATCAGCAAAAAGATTCTTCAGCGATTCCACGCCAAACTCGTCTTTGTCAAATGCAGCGTCAACGCCATGACCAATCAGATTGAATTGGCCTTTTACATCGTTCAATCCTGTATTGATTGGAGTTGCAGAAAGCATCAGTACCTTTACATCACGTCCGCTGTCAGGATTGACGTTTTGAATGAGACGAGTCAGCAGTTCCTGATAGCGTCCTGATTTCTCGTTACGCAGATTATGGCTTTCATCGATGACAATCAAGACCTTCATTCTAGACTGCAGCCAACTGAGTGGCGCATCATCGTATGAATTCTGCAAACGGTCATTTTGCAAATCGGTGTGGAAACGTACAATATAGTCAAACTCGTCTTTGTCAAAGCGAGAACCATGCCGTTTCAGATATTGTGTCCAGTTATGTTCCAACTTCTTGGGACAAAGCAATACTGTAACGTAATTCTGTGTCTGGAAATATTTAATAACTGCTAGAGCAGAAAAGGTCTTTCCCAAACCAACGGCATCAGCCAAGATAGCTCCATTATACTTACGAAGCATCTTAATGAGCGAGATAACTCCTTTTTGCTGGTAGTTGAAAAGTGTTTTCCAGATTTCACTCGTCTGGAGCAACGACATGTCTTGTCGATGTTCTATGGAACTATCTAATTCAATGTCAGCATTGAATAGTTCGAACAAAATCTTATAGTAGATTTCCTCAGGAGTATACTTGCGAAAGTAGTCATCTATCTTTTGTATGAAATAATCCTTTACGCTCATTTTCTCTGATTTAGGATTTGACGGGTTCACTGGCATCTTGTCAGCTGCCATCTTCCAAATATCCTCAAACCAAGCGCATACTTCTTGATAGTCTTTGTCACTTAGTTTAACAGGGTCTCCCATTGTCAATTCAATGTTTGAAGTAGCCTTCAGGCCAAGCCCGGCATCTGTCAGATTGCTGCTCCCTGTCAGATAGAAACTATCATTACGAGGATTATCATTCCTGAACATATATGCCTTGGCATGACAGAAGGCATTGACTATGGCCTTTATCTGCACATTGTTACGCTGTAAGAATGCTTTTGCATCGCGAGCATACTCATCCAGATTTAGTGTTGTCTCTATTCCTGTATCGCCATTCAACAAATTGATAATATGGTTTTTGTCATCTTCCTGCATAACCATCTCAGAAGAAACGATGCGGAAATGATCCTCTTCTGGAACTTCGTGATATAGTTTGCTAAGAGCACGTAAGGTAAAATAGCCTGTGACAATGTCCAAATGACCTATCTGCCCAGACTTGGTGCCTGAAAATTCATTGATAAAATCCCAAACCGTTCTTATATTGAAACCTGAATCTGGGTATCTATTAACTTTGTTATCTATTAGCATCGCTTCTATTTGTATTATCTGTTCTTAATAATTCATCGACACTTACTTCCAAAGCATTAGCTATTTGGATAAGTGTTTCAACGTTAGGTTGCGTCTTGTTCGTGACCCATTTGGAAACCACAGCAGGATCCTTACCTACAAGTTCTGCAAGTTGTTTATTCGTCATATCCTTCTCTGCTAAAACAACGCGAATCCTATTTATAAGTTTACGCTCCATATATTCAGTATTGTAATTTGGGTACAAATATACAAAATATTTCCCATATTCATTGAAAGAAATAAAGAAATGTGTCTATTTTGTATCAAAAACAGACATAATCGTCAATAAATCGCCTTGATCATCTTCAAGCCTTTCAAATTTATTTCACAGTATTCTTATATTCGTTTGTCAACTCAACGACTTTTTGTATAATCTGCACTAACTGCATCATGTATTTCTCCAACTTACATACAAGTGCCATTGTTCTTCGTTCCGAGAAGTGGCTTTTCAACTCTTTTAAAGTTTGGTTGTAATTGTTGCCTACCATACGGAACTGAGCATGAAAGTCGCTTAACTTGGCATAATATTCATGCTGACTCTTGTCGAATGTCACCACATGAAATGGCTCTCCAAAGATTCGCGCTTTGATAAAAGCAGATTTGCTTGTCATGCAAGAACGGTCAAACATCTTTAGAAAACGCATATCTTCTTCACTACTAAAGTTCACTGAATAGCGGTTTGTCGCTGGGTCTAACTTGGGATTTCTCCCGCCTTTATTCTTCTTGTTGTTCATCTTTGTTTTTTTGATTTGACATATAATTATCACTCAATGCTTATGGCCAGTATGAATAGGCAGACCGACTTTGGAGGTCAGCCACAGCCTTCGGCAGAGCAAGGAGTTTTGTGCTGCAAACGAAGTTTCGTGCAGCAGAAAACATACCTTGCTATGTTCTGGCGAACATAATAATCCGTTTCTAAAGCGGATGCTGTTTGTTAGGACAGTCAACATGTCCATACAATTGCCTTTGGTATCTTTTTTCGGGTGCAAAGTTACTGCGACTAATCCAATTAGGCAATAGCAATTAGCCGCCACTTGAAGCCACCTAACAGCCAAATGCCGTCAGAGACTATGCTTTCGTGAATGCATGAGTTCATGAATGCACTAAATCATCAGTATTTCCGCTACTTGAAACACTGAAGTTGCAGGTTTTGGGATTATTAAACCATCAAAGAACCGAATTGTCAATGTTTTGATGCTTGGACACCTTGATGTGTTAGTACTTTAACGGTTGGGCATTTCAATACTTTGATGGTTTGTTGAGTCAATACATTGATGCCTCAATAACCTAATGATTGGATGATTGAATAATTGTATAAGCATATACTTATTCACTCATATAATTATCTAGATATTCATTTCTTTAGAAAAAAGTTGATATAGCTATATACATAGTATGCAAATCGGTCTGCTTTCTTGGGCTAACTTTGCAACCGAAATTAGTAAAAGCAAGTAGTAGCAATCAATAAAAACAAAGACAAATGGAAAGAATTGTGATTATCAACGAGAGTACATTCACGAAGTGGATGGAACGAGTGAAAGAACTGCTGAGTGTCCTGCATTGCCAGGAACAACAGGTGAAGAACAAAGGCATTGGAACATGGCTTGATACCAGTGAGGTGTGTGCCATGCTCAACCTCAGCAAACGCTCCGTACAAAGTATGCGGGAGCGAGGCGAATTGCCCTATACCAAGATTGAGGGCAGGATTTATCATCGGGCAGATGATGTAGCCAAGATGATGGAAGTAACGATGAAAAGCAAATAACGGCTATGGAAAGAGAAGAATGGAAAAGTGGCATGATGGTGGAGGACGAGCATGTCCTTAACTTTATCAGTGAAATTGACGAGGCAATCGACAAGGTGAGGGAATCTTTCAAGGACTATCGCCCCTTGCTCAATGGTGACAGGTGGATTAGTGACCGAGAAGCTGCAGAATTTCTAAAAGTCAACAGGCATACATTGTTCACATATCGGCAGAAAGGGTTGCTGCCATATGTACTGCTCTGTGGCAAGATACTCTACCGCGAACGAGATCTGGAGGAACTATTGCAACGGAACTATGTGCCAGCGCAGAACTAAATCTTCCTCATGAGGAAAAGACAGCGGATATCCCAAGTAGGATGTTCGCTGCCTTTCTTCATTGTGCTATCACTCTTTGGAGAAATCATCCATATGGATGGTGATACATACATTCTCGTACATCGGTTTGCCCATCAAGCGGTTCATAATGAACTGACGAAACTTTCGGCTATTGTCGCTGTCAATGGCATATGCCAGATGGATAACCATTTCAAGGTTGTACACGTCTATGTTCCAGTTCGGATGATAAGGGAACAGACGGAAAGAGCCATGAGTATCCTCCTCTCGCGCAACACCTTTATTATATAAAGAGCGTATCATGTAAAACACGGTGACTGATGAAACGAAAAGCATGTCTGCTATCTCGTCCACCGTCATCCATACGTCTTTGTCAGGCATGGTGATAATACCGCCCTCAGTCATTTTTATGATGCTTCGCTCAAAAACATCTTTCGGAATTATTGAAAAGTTCGCTATTGCCATAGTTATTGCCATTATAAGAATTCACTTATCTGTTACTTCTTTCTGCGCTCTATGAGCCTATCCATCTCCTGAGAGATTCGGTTAACCGTAATCTGTGCATACTTCTGCGTACTCTTGATGCTGGAATGTCCCATCATCTTGGAAACACTCTCCATATTCACACCTGCCGAGACTAACAAGGTTGCATTCGTGTGGCGGGCATCGTGATGTGAGAGATTGCGGTCAAGTCCGAGGAAAATACCAATAGCCACAAACTCCTTGTATAGTCTGTAATTGGCATATGGTGGCAAGGGGAACACGGGCTTGCTATTATCCGTCGTGTTGTAAAGTGCGAGAATCTGCTCTGCTATGGGATGTAATGGTACAAAGGTTTCAACGTCAGTCTTTTGACGACACTTGCGGATGAATCGCCTGCCTTTCGCATCAGTCTGGATGTGTTCCGGGCGAAGCCTTGTCAGGTCAACGTAAGCCAGTCCCGTGAATACTGTAAAAAGCAACATGTGTCGTGCCAGTTCCATCTGTCGCTGTTGGAACGGATGGGCAAGCAACATCTTTACTTGTTCACGGGTCAGATAGCGGATTTCCACGTTATGCTTCACTTTCTCATATTCGATGTCCTCCAACGGATTGGAGCGCAGTATCTCCTTGTCAACAGCCAGAAACACAAGGCGGCTCAACCATGCCAGACAGTCATTGGCAGTCGCCGGGCAGAGGTGCTTCCGCTGTCTGAGATAGATGTGGTAGTCTTTCCCTAATTGCAGGGTTACGTCAGCAAGGGGCATGTCCTCACGGTCAATGCTCATCAAGTATTCTTTCAGGCACTTGTTCTTGAACTTTGCCAATTTGATGGAGCCGTTTGATGCCGTGCAAGCACTCTTAACCTTGACCCGCTCCAGTTCTTCCGCAGCCATTTCCATCAGTGTGCGTATTGGTTGGATAGTGCCGTTGAGGTGACTTTTCAGCAATTCTGCACTGACAATGCCCTGTTCGTTGAGAAGCATCTGATAGGTTTGTTCTGCTTTCTTGATGAACTCCCGAAAGGCATTGGCATCCTTTGTAGGGGATATGATTTCGCCCTGTTTAGCATCCCATAGTTCGGGACGACAAATGAAATCCGTCGTCATGACGGTCTTCTTGCCGTCAATGGTGATTCTGAGCAGGATGGCTGTTGTACCGTCTGCCCTTGTTTTTGCCCTGTTGATATAGGGCATCAGTCTGAATGTACTTCTGTTCATAATTGCTATTATTTATTGTCTTTGCTTGTTTACGATTGCTTTGCTGTTTGCATTGAGCACCAGTACAAAGTCCTTGGTTGCTTCAATGAGCTTGTCGGCTTCCTCAAAGAGTTTGTCCTGTGTCACCATTGCATAGACTTGTGTCATTCTCACATTCGTGTGACCAAGCATCTTGCTGATGACATCTATTGGCACGTCATTGGATAGTGTAAGGATAGAGGCATAGTAGTGCCTTCCCATGTGGTGGCTGATTGACTGTGTGCAACCTGCCATTTCCGCTATCTTCTTCAAGTTCTTCAATAGGAAGGCATAGTTCTGGCGGGGCATCAGCGTTGGCAGACCAGCGTCCTTATATTTGTCGAACAGTTCAATGGCTTCTGGTATCAGTTTCACGACAGCCTGTACCCCTGTCTTTTTGCGCTTGTATTTCAGCCACAGGCTCCCTTGTTCATCGTATGACAGGTTGTCTTGTGTAACAGATATGGCGTCAATATAAGCCATCCCCGTGTAGCAGGCTATCAACAACAAATCACGTGCGATAATGAGCGATGTCTTATCCGATGGGATTTGCAGGCTGACTATCCGCTGGAAGTTCTCTGGAGTTATGGTTCGGGGCGATTTCTTGGGTATGGTTGGTTCCTTGTAACGTGCAAAGAGGTACTTGTCTGTCAGTCCGCCCTTAAATGCCCTATGGCAAGCCTGTTTCAGATAGGTGAAATACTTATGGGCAGTAGCAGCCTTTTTGCCTTGTCCGTCAATCAGGAAATGCTCATAGTCACTGATGAACTGGTTGGTCATTTGCGCGAAAGCCATGTCGCTGACCCCATACGTTGCAGGGATGAATTCTGCAAGTGAGTCCTTTACCTGTCTGATGCAGGTATAGGTGGCAAGAGTCCTGTCTATGCCTACACGGTTCTTCGTATCTTCAAGCAGGATGTTGAACACTTGTAGAAGCGTCACCTGCACGTTGATGCTTCCCTGCATCATCTCCTTGACCGTAGTAGCCGTGAAGTCCACATTACGCTTAGTGAGATTGCCCACTGCGGTATTGACAGACAGCAGGATGCGCTCGATCTTGGCATTCGTCTCAACTGCCTCTTTACTCTTTCCATCCAGTCTGCCAGAACGAGAGTTCCATAACTTGGGATTACAGGACAATTTGCATGAGAACTGTGCCATTGAGTTATTAAGGGTGATGCGTCCCATGATAGGAGCCTTGCCCTGCTTGTCTAATCCGCTCTTTTTAAGGTAGAGCAACACCTTGAATTTGCTTACTTTCATACGCTTCTGAGTTTTTGGGTGCAAAGTTAAACAATATCAGAGCGTCCTCTGCCGTGTAAAATATGCCAGAATATGTATGTTTTTCCGAATCGTTGGAAATCTCGTACAGACTTCCATGTTTTTACCAAGTGTTACCAGTTACCAAACGCAGAAACCAAGGTAACACTTAGGTAACGGAACAGGCTCAACATCCTTTCCAATTCGAAAGAATCTCAAAAGTACAAATGACAGCAAACAGGCGCAATATCAATGATTTACGCTATCTCACCCGTAATAACCTCATCATTCCCAACAACCTTGATATTCGCAGAAATAGTACGGTGGCAGGACGGTGACGACATCGTTATCGACGGCTATACGGTCTATACAGGCAGCTACGCCCTCAGTGGTGGCGGACGCGTGAAAGTCATGGCGGTCAACCATCCTTCCGTCGGCTACTTATGGGATTACTGGCACAAAGTAATAGAGGCGTTTTTGAAGTAAGAGAACGATGCTGAAAAATATGGAATACTAATGATGGACTATAGGGCAAAGTTTTATTGTTGGCTGATCGGCAAGTTGGAGCGTCGCCGCATGACGATTCAAGAGATTTGTGATGACTGGAGTGATTCGTCGAGCAATATCGACGGCAAGGATCTCAGCGTGCGCACCTTCCACCGCTACCGTGAGGAGATCGCCAACCTTTTCGGCATAGAGATAGAGTGTGACAAGGCCGACAGCTACCGCTATTTCATCCGTCGTGACCGCTATGCCGACACGGAAATCTCTGAATGGCTGCTCAGTTCCCTGCGCATGGCCTCGCTTGGCGACATGCTGAAATACCATAGTAAAGTGATGTTGGAGAAGGCACCGGAGAATACCCAGCTCCTCGATGATATCATCAGTGCGATAGACAAACAGTACGCCCTGTACTTCGATTATCGCACGCCCTACGGCGACGAGATGGAGATGAGACTCGTGCCGGCTTTTATCCGTCTGTTTCATCAACGGTGGTATGTCATCGGCAACCTGATAGAGCAAAATGACCATACGCCCAAGCCCAATGCCGACGGCTCCGACTTCCATCCCCGTGTGCTGCCTTTCGACCGCATCAGCTATTTGGAGATTGTCTGCGAGAAACAGTTGCTGTCAAAGAAGACAAAGGAACTGTTGAGCCCTGACAACTTCTACGAGGGTTGTTTTGGCATTATTCGCCAGCAGAATCTGCCACCAAGAAAGATACGCATCCGTGCCTTCTATCCGGAGAACAACTATATTGAGGAAGTGCCACTGCATGAGTCACAGACTGTTGTGAAGAAAGCCGATGACTATACAGACTATGACTTGTTTGTCAGTCCGACCCGTGACTTTGAGCAGGAACTCCTTTGGCATGGAAGGAAGATTATCGTCCTCAGTCCCGATTCTTTCAAGAATGAGATGATAGGCATTCTAAACGATATGGCAGAGAGTTATGAGACTGGTAAGAATATGGTTGAGGAATAATATTTAATAGTAAGAAATATGAGAAACGAGCAAATAGAGAAACTAAAGTCAGAGTTATCCCCTCTTTATGACAAACTCATAAAGGATGTTGAAAATGAGCAGCCTGCTGAGAAAGCATTCTTCTGTATGCAGTGGGGAAAGAATTTCCCTAATGCCGACAACGACGGACTTATGTTCGTTGGAAGGGCAACCAACGGCTGGCAAGACCATGATTACAAAGCCAGTTCCTTCTTCGGAAATTCTTTCGGACAGTTGTTCAATCTTCCTGACCAGATGCAGTGGGTGGAGGGCGCAGAGGGCTCAAGCAACTACAACACAAAGAGCTCTGCTTTTTGGAGAGTGATAAAGGCTGTTTCCTCGCACTTCTATCCGAGCAACTGGTCATCATACGTCGCCTGGTCTGATGTTTGCAAGGTCGCTCCGTTTGAGGGAGGCAATCCGTCGGACAGCCTTTATTATGCGCAAATTGAAGACTGCGAGGAAATTTTCAAAGCTGAGGTCAAGGCTTTGTCACCAAAGGCTGTAATATTCTTCACTGGCTACAGTTGGGCAAAGGACATTCTTATCTCCCTCAATGGCGGAAACGAACCTAAACCAACAGATGGCAAGGCATGGGGTGGCAATTACAAAGCTGTCGTGTATAAAATCAACGGAATTAACTATATTGTCACGGAGCATCCACAAGGAAAGTCTGAGGTTGAACACACAGATACCCTCATAAAGATTATTGAGGGAAACTGAAAATGTTCTTTAGCAATATGGGCTGGAAGTAATTACATAAACGTGTATGCTTCCAGCCCGTTTTTAATAAGTTCCTTGGCAGTTAGTATATAGGCTTTACACTTAAACTCTCATTCAGCGAGCACTTATAATGCCCTAAGGGACGTCTGTACTTGTAGTTATTAGATTCAAATGAGTGTTGTATGCAATAAATCAAGAAACATTAAACGCGTGTGAATGTTGTCATCATCAACTTGTGTGGCATTACGCTCATCTTCTTCTGTTGCATACAAGTATTTGAATCCATTTCTCTCATAAAAAGAAAGTACCTCAGGTTTGTTATACGCATCCACGACAAGGAAACGGCATCCAGTCTTATTGTCATTATCAAGAAACCATAGTTTTATGAAGTTCACAATCTGTCTGCCAATCATGAAATCTTTGCCTTGATAAGACTTGCTAACTCCCAACCTGCCAATAAGAACTGCTGGATAAGTGCGCAGATGCTTTAGTCCAGGGATTTTTCGTTGTACCCTATTAGTAGAGTTCTTGGGAATGAAGGTCGTCTTTATACTATCGTTGGAAACCGTAAAAAATGCTACAATCTCAGATGTATCATTATTTATGAACACATAGGTTTTGCCTAAATGCTCTTTCCCATACAACAAGGCATGGTTATGAAAGAAATCGTCAAGGTCATCATCACCACAACTGAATGGTAATGCGACTAACTCCTCTGTCAATTCAACTCTGACACAATTCTGGCTTATGTCAAAAGAATAATCGGTCATTTAGGATTATTTTTTGATTACAAACTTACGGGATCTTTCCTCCATTGCTTTAAAAGCAGCCTTCATCTTCTCCGGAATTTGTGTTAGAGGTGAATTCTTAGCATCTTCGACTAAATTGTTGAAATAGTCTGCATCTTTACCTGTTAATACTGGTATGTTTTTAATTGCAATTGCCATAATCTTCCTATCTTTTCTGCAAAGGTAGTTATTTGTTTTGATAAAAACAAATAAGTATGTAGTTTTCCTTCCGTTTAGCTGATTCTTTATGTTAAAAGGATAAGTTAAAATTTCAAAATGAATTGATAAACTATATTAAAATAACGCTGCGTTTATAATGAGAAGATTGTCAGAACTCATTAAATTACGCTTGTAATTTTTTGTAGCGTTTAGTCTGCAACTATCTTATAATCAAGCAACATTATATTTCCACATGAACAACGTCGTCCGCCAGCTCTTGGAGCAGAACACCGACGTGGTCATGGTCGATACCGGCGACAGCTACGAGGGTATATGCCGCTATTTCAAAGGCACTTACATCACCTACTCAAAGGAGAAGCCCATCTCGATGAACCCGTTCAAGATTACGGACACCGAGTATGCCCAGAACTTCGGCGAGAAGAAGAACTTCCTCAAGTCGCTCATCTTCCTCATCTTCAAGGGCAGCGAGGCACCCACGAAGATAGAGGACAAGATCATCAACCAGACCATCGTGGAGTACTACGAGTCCTACTTCTCGCCCTTCAAGGAGTTCACCGACACCGAGCGCGACCAGCTCCGCAAACGCCTTCTCCTTGAGGACAAGAAAAACGGCACCTACGAGAAGCACAGCAAAGAATTGGAAGAGAAATACAAACATACAGAGTATGACTATGAAACAGACATCCCCACCTCCGAAACCTCCGAAGATCCATCTGCCTTTGGCGGACAGGATACTGAATACGGTTCTCTCCATACTGCTGATGGCAGTCGTGTGGCCGATGACGGTCCTTTACATACTGCTGAGGAAAAGGAAGCTTACGCACGAATCCAACGGAAGGTGAACAAGCTCCACGACCTCATCAACGACAAGGCCGCCA
>ERZ780151.1360-NODE-1360-length-18182-cov-1.968114_pt1 | contig 18182 bp, 16 predicted proteins | sample MGYA00510983_ERZ780151 | MGnify/ENA primary metagenome ERZ780151 (study PRJEB29588, sample SAMEA2144623) | human gut metagenome | biome: human gut; feature: human-associated habitat; material: faeces | place: Denmark | collected 2008/2010 ... | reverse complement strand
AACGGATTGTTATATTCAAAAGACGGAAAGACACTTTTAAGGATACCGCTTGGAAGAAAAAGGGTGGTTATATCAGATAAGTGCACAATAGTAACAGCAGGAAGTTATGGGTATGAGATGTATTTTATGGACAGTACAATGAGTGAGATAGTATTTCCAAAAACAGTCAAAAAAATAACATTTGATGATACTTTTGTGGATTCAGAACATTATGAATGTAAAAATATAAAAGTGACATTAAATATGGATTATCTTGATGATCAGTCAATACAGAACTTGTGGAGAACAAATAAGTATTGGAAAAACTCATTAAAGGATGAACTGCTTAGAAAGGGGTTTGCAAAGTTAAATGAAGAAAATGAGCGTATGCTAATGCTTAGTGGTGGTTATCTGTGCGGCTATATTATGAAAGAGGGCAGCAATATTGATGATGCTTCAACATGGGAAAAAATAGACGGACTTGTGATACCTGATAATGTTAAAACAATAGGCTCTAACGCATTTGCAGGATATACCATATGCAGCATGACGCTTGGAAGTTCGGTGGAATGTATAGATACATCAGCATTTGGGGGTGACTTGTCAAAAGCAGGTTTGACAGATGATAATTCAAAAGAATATGCAGTTATATATATAAAAAGCAATAATATACAGATAAAAGATAATGCATTTGATCTAGGAAGTTATGGTTATGTTAAGCTTGTCAACTTATAAAGGAGGGGCTGGTTATGGTAAATAATAAAAGCATTAAAAAAATATTTATTTATATCGGAATGATTTGCAGTTTGTGCTTATGTTGCGGATTTTTTATGTCAGAAAAGGTATCGGCAAAAAATACATCAGTAAAAAAAGTAAGTTCCACATTGAAGAATGGCACATTTACGGTTTCAGGTAAAGGGAAAATGCCTGAGAGTGCCATGCCAAAAGCAGCACAGAAAAAGAAGATTAAAAAAATCGTTATTAAAAAAGGAGTAACAGAGCTGCCGGAAGATGCTTTCAAAAACTGCAATAAAGCAACAGTTATAACAATAGCGTCCACTGTAAAAAAAATTGGTGCAATGGCTTTTTATAATACAGGAGTGAAAAAAATAACGATTCCTAAAAATGCAAGAAGCTTAGGATATGGTATGTTTCACAATTGCAAAAATCTTGAGGAGATAACGGTGCCTGGAAATTTTTGGACAAAATCACCTCAAAAAAAAGCAAATAAAAAAGATACAGTTGGTACTTTGATATTGGGAGGAAATAATTCAAATATTGTTAAAAAAGTGAAATTTTCAACAAATTTTGATTCTCGGTGTCGGGAAGGAGTGGGAGACTGCGAGGAATTTGAAGTTTTAGAAACAGATCCATATTATAAAAGCATAGATGGATGTATATATTCAAAGGACGGAAAGAGACTTGAAGCTGTACCATATGGAAGAAAAGAGATTGATATTGCTGAAGGTTGTGAAACAGTTTGTATAGATAGTTATACATATACTTCAGATGGATATATTAATGGAAAAGCTGAATATTATATATATGGTGGGTGTGGTCGCATAGAAAAAGTTGTTTTTCCGTCAACTTTTAAAAGTATTGAAGGACAAAGCTCATCATATCATAATGTTACGGATGCTATGTTCAAAAAATGTACGGATATTGAAGTGAAGTTCAAGTCTGATAAACTTGACAAAGATACAATAAAAAAATTATGGGAGTCGTATTTTATATGGAGAAAGTCACTTGCAAAAGAACTCGTAAGGATGAATTATGCAGTGATAAAAGATGATATGCTGATAATGCTCGATGATGGTGAACTGTGTGGTTATATCGGTGAAAAGGAAAATGTGGAGATAACTATACCTGATGAAGTAAAGTATATCAGTGATAATGCATTTAATTCACTGCCAAGTGGAACCTCGCAGAGTTTTTCAATAAAATCCGTGATACTCAATGATACTGTGGACACTTTACCTGTAAGGGTTTTTGCAGGAAACAAAGGGATAAAAGTATATATAAAGAAATCAGTGGCAATAGAAAAAGGAGCTTTTTTAAAGTGTGATAATTATAATATTATCAGGATAGTGCCGGTATAGTAAGGATTATCTGTTCGTTGTTTTAAAATATGAAAAACTAAAATGATTTTAAGTGAATATCTTTCATCAATTAAATGAAAATAATTGAATGAAAGGTATTTACTTTTTTTTTATTGCGTATATAATGGTATTTGCACTTGAGAAAAAAACATTATTAAGATGAATTTGATTCATCTTAATGCAATAGTGATTTGGTAACTTTTTAACTGAGATACATGTTATTTATGTATCTGAAAGATATTATATGAGGAGAAATAATCATGAATAACGGAATTGAAATCAGATGGCATGGTCGTGGCGGTCAGGGAGCAAAGACAGCGGCTTTACTTCTTGCAGATGTAGCATTTAAGACAGGACAGTATGTTCAGGGATTTCCTGAGTATGGTCCGGAGCGTATGGGTGCACCTATTACGGCTTACAATAGAATTAGTGAAGACAAGATCCGTATTCATTCTAATATATACACACCTGATTATGTGGTTGTTGTAGATGAGACACTCCTTGACTCAGTTGATGTTACGGCAGGTCTTAAGAAAGACGGTGCTATCATTATCAACACACCAAAGTCAAGAGACGAGATTAAGGATAAGCTCAATGGCTATGAGGGAAAGGTTTACACTGTAGATGCAAGACACATCTCAGTAAAGACACTTGGAAAGAATTTCCCTAACTCACCGATGCTCGCAGCAGTAGTTGCAGTAAGTAATGTAATGCCGAGAGATACATTTATCAGAGAAATGAGAGCTTCATACCAGCACAAATTTGCAAAGAAGCCTGAGGTCATTGACGGAAATATGGAAGCTCTTGAGATGACATTTGATACACTTGCAGAAGATATCGACAAAGATATGAGCATGACTGCATAGCACGACTGCATAGCATGACTGCATAGCATTATTGCACAGCATGACTGCATAGCATAATTGCATAGCATTATTGCATAGATAAAAGTACATAATAAATAGCTGACAAGAAATAAATGCCAAAAATAAGTTGTCCTAAGTGTATGAAAATACACAATGTGCTCTGCATCAGGAATGCAGGGCACAAATTTTTCCTGATATGAAAAAATGTAAATATCACAAACTTAAAAAAGGCAGATTTATTTCATTAAAATATATTTAAAATTAAAAATGATATGAGGGACGGGTTTACAGTTCCCTTTAATCATAAATGACTATAGGTAATTGCGATACTCTCAGTAATGTATATGTTGCACAAATTTTTGCAATATAATTTTAGTTTCAAAATCATGCAATCACCTGATAAACAAATAAATTGATTGGAGAAAAAAATGAGAACCGATATTACAAAAATAAATGAACAAACTCCTGTCGGTGAGCTTACAGAGGGGCTTATGGTATTTGCCGGAGGAACTTCAAAGCTTTTTAATACAGGAGAGTGGAGAACAAATACACCGGTATTTAAAGCAGATTTATGCAAACAGTGTTTACTCTGTGCACCTGTCTGTCCGGATGTGAGTATTCCGGTTGTTGACGGAAAGAGACTTGATTTTGATTATGACCATTGCAAGGGCTGTGGAATATGTGCAAAAGTCTGTCCATTTGGGGTGATTGAGATGAAGGAGGGCATAGAATAATGGCTATTAAAGAACGTATGTCAGGAAACGAGGCAGTATCATATGCTATCCGTCAGGTAAATCCGGATGTTATGCCGGCATTTCCTATAACACCTTCAACAGAAATACCGCAGATGGTATCTACATATATTGCAAACGGTGAGATGGATACAGAGTTTATCCCGGTAGAGAGTGAACATTCATCAATGAGTGCTGCAATCGGAGCAGAGGCAGCAGGAGCAAGAAGTCTTACTGCAACATCATCGGCAGGACTTGCACTTATGTGGGAGGAACTTCTTCTTGCAGCATCAAACAGACTTCCGCTTGCACTCACACTTGTAAACCGTACACTTTCAGGTCCTATAAATATTAACTGCGACCATTCAGACGGTATGGGTGCGAGAGATACGGGATGGATTCAGATATATGCAGAGAACAATCAGGAGGCATATGACAATTTCATTCAGGCATATCCTATCGCAGAGGATAAGAGGGTGCATCTTCCTATTATGATATGTCAGGACGGATTTATCACAAGCCATGCTGTTGAAAATATTGAGCTTATGGAGGATGAGCTTGTAAAAGATTTCGTCGGTGAATATGAGCCTGAAGAGTATCTTTTAAATCCGGGTAAGCCTATAGCAGTAGGTCCTTATTCAGTGACAAATTATGCTATGGAAGCAAAGAAAAATCAGGAGACAGCATTAGAAAACGCAAAAGAAGTTATACTTGAAGTGGCAAAGAAATTTAAAGAGATTTCAGGCAGGGAGTATGGACTTTTTGAAGAATATAAGACAGAAGATGCCGATTATATCATGCTTATTATGGGTTCGGCAGCAGGAACGGCAAAAGAGGCAGTTGATAATCTTCGTGAGCAGGGAAAGAAAGTCGGAGTATTAAAACTCAGAGTATTCCGTCCGTTCCCGGCAGAGGAGATAGCAAAAGCACTCAAAGACTGTAAGGCAGTCGCAATTATGGACCGTTGTGAAAGTTACAATGGAAACGGTGGACCTCTTGGAAGTGAAGTTACAGCAGGACTTTACAGAAGTAAAGTTATGATAGAAGCCGTAAATTATATTTATGGTCTTGCAGGCAGGGATTTCACGGTAAATGAAGTATATGATATATTTGCTGAGCTTGAAGAAGCAGTAGAGAACGGAAAGAAAGTAGAGCAGTATCAGTATATCGGATTACGCAAATAATAGGAGGCCATAATGAGCGATTACAGTTTAAAAACAATGATGAATAAACCAGAGCGTCTTGCACCGGGACACCGTATGTGTGCAGGCTGTGGTGCGACGATAGCAGTTCGTGCCGTGCTTCGAGGACTTCATGAGGGAGATAGGGCAGTTATAGGAAATGCAACAGGTTGTCTGGAGGTATCTTCATTCATGTACCCATATACGGCATGGGAGGACAGTTATATACACAACGCATTTGAAAATGCAGGAGCAACACTCAGTGGTGTTGAAACGGCATACAAGGCACTCAAAAAGAGAGGGAAACTTCCAAAGGACGAAACATTCAAATTTATCACATTTGGTGGTGACGGTGGAACATATGATATAGGATTTCAGTCACTCTCAGGAGCAATGGAGAGAGGACATGACATGGTATATGTGTGTTACGACAACGGTGCATACATGAACACAGGTATTCAGCGTTCATCAGCAACACCAATGTATGCAGACACGACAACAACACCTGTAGGAACGCAGTCTAACGGTAAGATGCAGAACCGCAAAGACCTTGCAAGCATCATTGCAGACCATGATGTACCATATGTTGCTCAGACAACACTTTTACAGGATTTTAAAGATATTCACAGAAAATCAGAAAAAGCAATCTACACAGAGGGAGCAAGTTTCTTAAACATCATGACACCATGTCCAAGAGGATGGAGATATGATGCATCAGAGATAATGAAAATATGCAAACTTGCCGTAGAAACCTGCTACTGGCCACTCTTTGAGGTAGACCATGGAAAATGGATACTCTCATATGAGCCAAAGAAGAAACTTCCTATCGAAGACTTCTTAAGAGAGCAGGGAAGATTTAAACATCTTTTCAAAAAAGGAAACGAGGACCTGATAGCCCAGTTCCAGGCAGAAGTAGACAGAAGATGGGAAGACCTTCAGTATAAATGTGCGAGATAGTATGAAAAACATAAAAGCAGGTTTTTGTACTATGGTTGCATTTTAATATAAAGTATGTTAAGGCGTTAAATTAAATATATAAATTATGACAGGAGTATGTTGAAATGATGACATACTCCTGTTTGCTATTTATTATATGTAATGTTAAAATGGGGGTACATTCAGTGAGTTTATATAATGCCTAAAAGCCGTTAAATAAGAACTAATGTCTGATAGAAATTAATTACCTTTGGGTGATGGGGGACTCTTCAATCAGGTGATTGTGATGGAACTGGAAGCGGATTGTGCATAGCACAAACTTTATATGAGCAAGTAGCAAAGTGTATGACGAATGTCATTGACTTATTGATTTATGGAGGATTGATAAATTATGGGAAGAAAAATTAAATTGCCGGTGGGGATTGAGGATTTTAAGGAAATACGACAGGAAGAATTTTACTATATTGATAAGACAAAATTGTTGGAGCAGCTTCTTGAAAAGTGGGGAAAGGTAAATCTTTTTACCAGACCAAGGCGATTTGGGAAAACTTTAAATATGAGTATGCTGCGTTATTTTTTTGAAATCGGAACAGATGAATCACTGTTTGACGGATTATATATTAAAAATAATAAAAAAATCTGTGAGGAATATATGGGAAAATTTCCGGTTATATTTATCTCACTTAAAAATGTTGAGGGGCTTGACTTTGAGACAGCATTATACAGATTTGTTGAGATTATTGGCAGAGAAGCCGAAAGATTTTATTTTTTATTGGATAGTGAAAAATTAACGGTAAATGAAAAAGAGAGATATAAGACACTTATCCGTTTAGATAATGGCAGATATTCAATGGATGTAAATATTCTTGCGTCAGCATTGAGATTATTATCTGAACTCCTTTATAAACATTATGGTAAAAAGACAATAATAATTATAGATGAATATGATGTTCCTTTAGATAAAGCATTTCAGAATGGCTATTACAGAGAAATGGTATCACTTATACGAGCAATGTTTGGGGACGCACTTAAAACCAATGATTTTTTACAGTTTGCCGTTTTGACAGGGTGTCTCCGCGTTTCAAAAGAAAGTATTTTTACAGGATTAAATAATTTTAAAGTGCTTTCAATCGCAGATACACGCTTTGACGAGCAGTTTGGGTTTACGGATGAAGAAGTGCAAACACTTTTGGAGTCATACGGTCTTTTGGAGCATATTTCAGAGACAAAAGAATGGTATGACGGTTATCACTTTGGTGATGCTGATGTTTACTGTCCGTGGGATGTTATAAATCATGTAGACAGACTGTGCGGTGAACCGGATGCAAAGCCGCAGTCATACTGGATAAATACAAGCGGAAACGGACTTGTTAAACGCTTTATCGACAAGGCAAATAAGACTACAAGGGATGAAATCGAGCGGCTGGTTTCAGGTGAGACAATCGAGAAGCAGGTCAGTCTTGAACTGACATATGATGAAATCGATACTACTATCGACAATCTTTGGAGTGTTTTATTTACAACGGGGTATCTGACTCAGACTGGTATGACTGAAAGTGGTGCGTATAAGCTTGTTATTCCGAATAAAGAAGTCAGGGAGGTTTATAAACTTCAGATACAAGAATGGTTTAAGAGAACAGTAATGAGCAACACAGAACAGTTAAAAAACTTTTGGAAAGCATTTGATGAGGGAGACACAAAGGCGGTTGAGAATTATCTGAACAGGACACTAAGCAATTCGATAAGTGTTTTCGACACAAAGGCAAGGGACGAGGAAAAAGAAAGTTCTTATCATACGCTTTTGGTTGGACTTTTGGTAGGAAATGCAGACTGGCTCGTAAAATCAAATGTTGAAGCAGGAGACGGTTTCGCCGACATAATAGTTGAAACAGAAGACTTTGACGCAGGTATCATTATTGAACTTAAATATTCAAAGACATTTTCGGGAATGGATAAAGCCTGTGAAAAAGCAATCACCCAGATTAAAGAAAAAAGATATGATGAATATCTGAAAAACGATGACAGACATGATATTATGATTTATGGAATTGCCTTTTGTAAAAAAAAGTGCAAGGTGATTGCACATAAAATTTAAAACTATCAAGCAGGCGGCAGAGCGTATAGAAAATATCAGTTTGATTAAGAAATATACAACCAAAATTTATCAAAATGCAGATTGTGAATATCAGCTTGATTAAGAGATATACAAATAAAATTTATTAAAAAAGAAAGGAAAAACAAATGAATAAAAAACAGTACAAGTTAATAGCATTATTACTTGTGATGACTATGGCAGTGAGCAGTATTTCATATGCGGCAAATGCGGACAGAAAGGTATCAGCAGCAGCAAAAACTGACAATGAGGTTTTGACTGTGGCAAAGAAAGATATTATAAGAAAGAACGAGACAAAGGTTTCATCGGATCCCGTCATCGAGGAGCCTGAAATCCCTGCAAAGAGTAAGATAAGTTTTACAAGACTGGGAAGTAAAAAAGTAAAGGTAAGCTGGAGCATGTCTGCCGGTGCAGAAAAGTATATTTTATATAAAAAGACAAATAACAATGGGTATAAAATAGTCGCAAAAACAACCAAATTAAAATATACGGATAAAAAGGTTGTGGCAGGAAAAAGATATAAGTATTATGTTAAGTCAGCAAGGACATACGATGGAAAGACATATGCAAGTAAATCAAGTGCTAAAAGTTTCAGGATTGCAAATTTTGTGAACACAAAACATCAGAAGTACAGTTACAGTGAGATGTGCGGTGATATAAAGTCATTTAAAAATACTTATTCTGATTATGTTAGTGTAAAAGTTGTGGGAAAATCAAATGATAAAAGAAATATATATGATGTTGTCATAGGAAACAAGAAAGCCAAAAAGACATTGCTTGGCAGGAGCGAGGAAGAACTGCCAAAGACAGAGAAAAATATTATTGAAAAATATTGGTTTGCGACAGATATAGCCATAAAAAATGAGGAGTATGAAGTGTTAAACAAGTATGTTTTGAAGCTTTTTGAAGAGATAGCGGAGAAAGGAGTAAAAGCCAAAGTGACAGTCAGAATAATGAGGGTATAAGGAACTACAGTATGTGAAATCGTAGATGTAATCAACAGAGAGTTCTGCTTGCGGAACTCTCTGTTGGCGTTTATAATGAAAATATTCGCTTTTATTTGTTTATAGACAAAACATGGTCTATATAAAAAGCAATGGTGCAAAAATTATTAAATTATAACGATTGTTGCAACAAATGAGCAATGATGATATATTATATACTACAAGGCAACATAATTAAACAATAGAGGATAAAAAGCATTTATGAATCAAAAAGAGAAGATTGAGAAAATAAAAGAATTTCGATTAATTGATGATGTATTCTTTGAAGTGTTCGCGAGTGATATTCCGGCGTGTCAGGAAATATTGAGAACAATTCTTGAAGATGAAAAATTAATCGTTAATGATGTTATCGTTCAGAGCAGCGAAAGAAATATTTATGGTCGTTCAGTTCGCCTTGATGCGTTGTGTACGCTTGGAGATGCTCTTTATGCAATATAGAGATTCAACGCTCAACGCTCAGATAGTGATAATCATTTGAAACGGGCAAGGTTTAATGCCGCAAGCATCACCGTTAAGGAATCTGAACCGGGAATGAATTTTGAAAATGTCAAAGATGTATATATTGTATATATATCTGAGAAAGATTTTTTCAAAGCAGGACTTACTACTTATCATATTGATAAGATTATTCGTGAGAATGGTATAACTGTTGAAGATGGATTGCATGAGATTTTTGTTAATGCAGCCGTTGATGATGGCAGTAACATAGCAGAGTTAATGCAGTGTTTTAAACAGAAAGATTTAAACAATCTGAAATTCAAAGCTGTCACCAGAAGATTTAAAGAATTAAAAGAAACGGAAGGGGGATTGAATGCTATGTGTAAAATAATGGAAGATATTGTTAAGGAAGAAAATGAAAAAATTCTTAAAGAACTTAAAGAAGAAAGACAAAAAACTATTAAACGCATTACAAAGATGATTAGCAAGGGTTATTCAAAAGAAGAAATTTTGGAGCTTGATTATACGGAAGAAGAATATAAAGAAGCTGAAAAAGAACTGCTTGCAACAGTTTAATGTATGTGAAATCGTAGATACAAACAACAGAGAGTTCCGTTTGAGGGTAAGAAAGTGCTGATAGGTACTGATTTACAGATATAGAAATAAATCAAATATAATCAATTAAAACCAGGAGCATACCAGCCGTGAAAATCGGCTGTATGCTCCTAGTGTACTGACCTGTTGATATTTTGCCAAATAACTTGTATAAATTTCCATCTGCTTCGTTGTCATCAATCGCCGTAGCCCGCTACGGCTCATTCTTCCGTCTTGCAGACTGAAAATTTATCCTAAGTTATTTAACTAAAAGTCATCAGGTCAGTACACTAGGTTTTTAAAGCAATAGAAAAATCCTTTACTTTCTAAATCTTATCTTAGCATAAGCTTCTATCTCCTCGACACATTTCTCAAAACCGAGTTTTGAACTGTCAAGACAGAGGTCATAATATCTCGCATCCGTCCAGTGATGTCCCGTGTGATAGTGATAAAAGTCCGAACGGTATTTGTCAGTGCGTTCAATAAATTTTTTAGTTTCTTTTTCGCTGAAACTGTTACGCTCCATAGCCCTTGCAAGACAGAAATCATCATCAGCATGAACAAAAACACTCAGTACATCAGGATTGTCTCTTAATATGTAATTTGCACATCTTCCGACAATGATGCAGGATTCTTTTTCGGCAAGTTCTTTGATTGTCTTAGCCTGATAATTAAAAAGATTGTCATCAGAGACAAAGCCCTTATCCTCAGGTGGAAGAAGTTCGCCCGTGTAAGGGCGGCTTAAAGTCTTGAACCAGCCTGCATGACGGATTTTTTCATCGGACATACCGAAAAGTCTTTCATTAATGCCACTGTCCTCAGAAGCCATCTTCAAAATTTCACGGCTGTAGCAGTTGATACCAAGTTTTTGGGCAAGCATGGCAGCGATAGTTTTACCGCCGCTGCCGTACTGGCGAGAAACCGTAATAACCATATTTCCCATAATGATACCTCCTTTTGTTTTGTGAATAGTTGCGAAACTGATTGCAATTTAATCAGATATTACGATAGTTTCGCAAATATATATTTTGAATAAAAATAAAAAGTAGTGGTTTACATAGCCAAGCTCCTATGGAATGAAATTCCTATGGAGTTTGGCTATTTATTCTCCCAGATAAGCTTTCTTTATCGAGTCATCTTCAAGTAATTCACTTGCTTTGCCGCTTGTTACGATTTTTCCTGTTTCAAGTACATATGCCCTGTCTGCGATTGAGAGAGCTTTTTTTGCGTTCTGTTCTACAAGAAGAACAGTTGTACCGGATTTGCTTATAGACTCGATAATATCAAATATCTCATTTACAAGGATTGGTGAAAGTCCCATTGACGGCTCATCCATAAGGATGATTGATGGTTTTGACATGAGTGCGCGTCCCATGGCGAGCATCTGCTGTTCACCACCGCTCAATGTTCCTGCCGACTGGTTCTTTCTCTCGGCAAGTCTTGGAAATCTTTCATATATGCTTTCAAGGTCTTTGTTTAAGTTTTCTTTGTCTTTTCTAGTGTATGCTCCTAATTTAAGGTTTTCATATACGCTTAAGTCTGCAAAAACGCGTCGCCCCTCAGGGACATGAGCCATTCCCATTGATACTATTTTATGTGCAGGTATCTTTGTTATGTCTTTTCCCTCAAACATAACACTTCCTTTTTTAGGAGAGAGAAGTCCTGTTATCGTGTGTAGGGTAGTAGTCTTACCTGCACCGTTGGCACCGATAAGAGCGATAACCTCACCTTTATTTACTTCAAAAGAGATACCTTTAATCGCCTGTATCATTCCATAATAAACTTCCAAATCTTTAACTTCAAGCATTGCCATAATTTATCCCTCATTTCTAAAATTAAAAAGATGCTGAAATCCAAACTCAACAACATAGTGGTTTACACAAGAAATTCCTATGGAGAATGTCTCCTATGGAGAATGTCTCCATAGGAATTTCTCTATTTATTCACCCAGATAAGCTTTAATAACCTGCGGGTTATTTAATACATCTGATGTATCGCCCTGTGCAAGCACCTCGCCGAAGTTAAGTACGGTAAGCTGTTCACAGATGCCGCTTACGAGTTTCATATCGTGTTCAATAAGAAGAATAGTCATATGGAAATGGTCTCTTACGAATTTTATCATATCCATAAGTTCTTCTGTTTCATTTGGATTCATGCCGGCAGCCGGTTCATCGAGAAGAAGCTTTGGATCCGTCGCAAGTGCTCTGGCGATCTCCAGTTTTCTCTGCTGTCCGTAAGGGAGATTTTGAGCCTGGACATTCGCATCATCCTTAAGTCCGAACACTTCAAGCAGTTCCATTGCAATATCATTCATTTCTTTTTCGACTTTGTGATAGCGTGGAAGACGAAGTATGCTGTCGAGCGTTGAATAATGGTGGTTGTTGTGAAGTCCCGTTTTAACATTGTCAAGCACGGTAAGCTGTGAAAAAAGTCTTATATTCTGGAATGTTCTTGCTATTCCGGATTTGTTTATCTCTATTGTGGATTTTCCCGTAAGGTCATTACCGTCTAAGATTATCTTTCCGCTGTCGGGTTTGTAAACACCTGTCAAGAGGTTGAATATAGTTGTTTTTCCTGCACCGTTAGGTCCGATAAGTCCGTAAAGCTGCTCTTTGCCAATATTTATGCTGAAGTTGTTTACGGCACGGAGACCACCAAAAGAAATACCAAGATTTTGAACATCTAATAAAGTTTCCATACTATGCCGCCTCCTTTTTATTCTTTTTAAATGAAAGGTGTTTTTCGCGCCATTCGATAGCTTTTGGTGCCCAGTTAAAGAGCATCATGACTATAAGCACGATAGCATATATGAGCATACGGTAGTCTGACATTCCACGCAAAAGCTCAGGAAGAAGTGTAAGCACGACAGCGGCTATGATAGAGCCTCTGATATTTCCGATACCTCCGAGAACTACGAATACAAGGATGTTTATCGACATATTGTAACCGAAGTTGTTTGTGTTGGCTGTGAGGTTTGAGAGGTTGTGTGCGTAAAGAACACCTGCTGCCCCTGCCATTGCTGCTGATATTGTAAATGTCATAAGTTTGTATTTGGTAATATTGATACCGATAGACTCAGCGGCAATTCTGTTGTCTCTTATTGCCATAATCGCACGACCGTCTCTTGAATGAATGAGGTTTAATACTATAAATAATGTTACGAGAATAAGTATAAAACCGATAAAGAAAGTCGAGTCATTAGGTGTACCGGTTATTCCCTGAGGTCCATTTAATATAATCTTTCCATCAGGTTCCATATTTAAACTTACGGCATCTTTTGTTGAAAAATGAAATCCTTTTGAATCCTTTCCTATAAAGAGGACATTTACAAGGTTTTTGATTATCTCACCGAACGCAAGTGTAACGATGGCAAGGTAATCACCGTTTAATCGCAATACCGGAATACCAATGATGATTCCAAAGATTGCTGCCGTGATTATTCCAATGAGAAGTGCAAGAAGAAATCTCACAGTCGAATTTGTAATAGTGTCCTGCATAGCTTTTGAAAAGAATGAACTTGTAAATGCACCGACACACATAAAACCTGCATGACCAAGGCTTAATTCGCCGAGAATACCTACAACGAGATTAAGGGAAATGGCGAGTATTATATAAGTACAAAGAGGAACCATGAGTCCCTGAAAGAGAGAGGAAATCTCTCCTGCATTTATAAGAATCTGCATTATGACAAAAGCAGCTATAACTATACCATAAGTGATAATATCATTTAATTTTTGTTTAGATAATTTCTTTGACATAATATATCTGCCTCCTATACTTTTTCCTGAATTTTTTTGCCTAAGAGTCCTGTCGGTTTAACGAGAAGGACAATGATAAGTACGGCAAAAACAATCGCATCTGCCATTTGTGATGAAATGTAGGCTTTACCAAATATCTCAATAATACCTAAGAGGATACCGCCTATAAATGCACCGGGGATTGAACCTATACCACCGAATACGGCAGCGACAAAGGCTTTGATACCAGGCATTGCACCAGTGTAAGGTGTAAGACTTGGATAAGCTGAGCATAAAAGCACACCGGCGATTGCGGCAAGTCCTGAACCGATTGCAAATGTGAGTGCAATAGTTCCGTTTACATTGATACCCATAAGGAGTGCTGCTCCACGGTCCTCAGACACGGCACGCATAGCCTGTCCCGGTTTTGTTTTCTGAACGAAAAGCATAAGCAGAACCATTATCACTATACATACTAAGATAGTAATGATTGTCTCACCGGAAAGATTGAGTTTGCCTCCGGCAAGTGAAAGTCCTTCCCATTTGATAACTGATGGGAAAGTTTGTGCATTTGCTCCAAAAAGCAAAAGTGCGATATTCTGGAGTAAATAGCTGACACCTATTGCAGTGATCAGAACTGCTAGTGAAGAAGATGCATTTCTAAGTGGTTTATAAGCAATTCTTTCAATAACAATACCAAGAACCGTACAGGCTACAATCGAAATTATAAGTGCCGGAAATGCCGGTATTCCTGCGTTTGTCATAGAAAGAAGAGATATGTAAGCACCGATCATGATTACATCTCCATGTGCAAAGTTAAGCATTTTTGCTATACCATATACCATTGTATAACCAAGGGCAATGATTGCATAAACGCTTCCAAGACTTAATCCGTTAAATAAATACGATATAAAGCTCATGGTTTACCTCCTGTTTCTTTAAAAGTAAAGTCTGTATGAGAATTGTTTAAAACTCATACAGACTTATATATTACCATATAATTACTTTAAAATCTACAAAATCATCATATAATGCAAAGAATAAAACATATTTTGCACCGGAAATTATGGTAGTATCCGTTATATTTTACTCAGCTACATCATATGCACCATTTTTAACAACTACAACAGTTGGCTCTTTTGTTGGTTCACCGTCTGCAGACCATTTGATGCTCTTTGCAGTAAGACAGCTAAGCTCGATTTCTGTCATGGATTTCTTTAATGCATCTGACATATCAGAAATGCTCATATCAGGTGTGAGCTTTGCTTTCTCAGCAGCCGCTTTTATAGTGTAGATGCAGTCGTAAGCATCGGCAGCAAACTGAATAGGTGTATCTTTAAATGCCTTTTTGTAAGCTTTTACAAAAGTCTGTGTCTTATCGTCTTTTGAATCAGGTGTAAATGGTGTGAGGAACATAAGGTCTTCTGCAAGACTCTTGTCAAATCCATCAAGTGCAAGGATTCCGTCCATACCGTCACATCCGAAATACTTAGGTGTGAAGTTTGCTTTCTTTGCCTGTGCAAGGATAAGTGATGCCTCCTGATAATATATAGGAAGAAATACCATTTCTGCACCGGCACTCTTAGCTTTCTGAATCTGTACTGAGAAATCTGTCTTGCTGTCAGCAGTAAATGCTTCGGCAGCTACGATATTAAGTCCTTTTGTTTTTGATTCAGCAGCAAATTTCTGGTAGATACCTGATGAGTAAGGATCAGAACTGTTATAGATTACTGCAATTTTTGAAGCAAGTTTGTGGTCTGCGATATAATCAGCAGAAGCAATACCCTGGTTAGGATCTGAGAAACACATACGGAATGCGTTGTCATACTGGATTGACTCTACTGCTGTTGCTGATGGTGTGAGCTGGAATATATTGTCATTGTGTGTCTGCTCAACAACTGCTGTACAAGGGTTTGATGTAACAGTGCCGACAAGCATCTGCATACCCCAGTCTTTTAAGCTGTTGTAAGCGTTTACAGATTTCTCTGTGTCGTTCTGGTCATCCTGAAATTTATATTCAATCTTTTTGCCGTTGATGCCGCCGGCAGCGTTTATCTCGTCTACTGCAAGCTGAATACCATTCTGCACGGCTTTTCCGTAGATAGCTGCGTCACCTGTTGTAGGTCCGATGCCGCCAATCTTAAAAGTGTCAGTTTTTTTACTTCCTTCGTCTTTCTTGCCGCCGCAGGCACACATAGAAAATGCCATGGCTGATACAAGTACAAGGCTTAATGCCTTTTTCCATAATCTCATAATGATTCCTCCATTCATTCTTTCTTTTACTAAAGTATGGTAGTTTTTTAGAACTGATTTGTCAATAGAAAAAAGTACCAAAAGTTGAAGAAAATTAAAGCTATAATTGACAATTTTTCACCTATATATATACCAGGTGTTAAACTTTACTCAATTTGCGAAGTTTCTTTTTAAATTTCTTTCAATTTGCGAAGTGCTTTTTTAAACTGGACTGAGAAAATTATTACGGTAAATGATACTGCAATAAAATCAGCAATCGGTTCAGCCATATATACTCCGTTTGTTTTATTTGACACAAAATTTGGAACTATGTAGATAAGCGGCAGAAGAAGTACAAATTTTCTCACAACTGCGACTATAACTGAGCATATTGCATTGCCTATTGCCACAAATGTCATCTGGCACGCTATCTGTATTCCAAACATAAATAACATTCCGCAATAGATTTTAAGTGCATCAGCCGTAAATGTCACAAGTGATTTATCTGAACTGAATATGCCTGCAAATACACTTGGAAACATTTGTATCAATGCCCAGAAAACAACAGAATAGCTGAGTGATACAGTGATTAGGATTTTGAATGTCTTTTTGACACGGTCTGTGTTTTTTGCACCGTAATTGTAGCTGGTGACAGGCTGTGCTCCCTGACCGATACCCTGTAATGGAAGCATAGCGAACTGCATAACGCTTGTAAGTATTGTCATTGCTCCCACGGCAACATCACCGCCGTATTTTAAGAGTGATGAGTTGAAGCAGACTGAGATAACACTCTCGCTTGCCTGCATGACAAATGTTGAAACACCGAGAGCCATACATGGCAGGATAATATCAGCCGAAGGCATAAGGTATTTTTTCTTTATTTTTAAAAAAGTTTTTCTGCCTGTCAAAAATGAGATTACCCATATACAGGAAACACCCTGCGAAATGATGGTAGCAATGGCAGCACCTTTTACACCAAGACCAAGCACAAAAATAAATATCGGGTCGAGTATGATATTGCATACGGCTCCGATAACTACGGTAAGCATTCCTGTTTTTGAAAAGCCCTGTGCCGTTACGAAAGAGTTCATTCCGAGAGTAAGCTGCACAAAGATAGTTCCTAAAGCATAGATGTTCATATAGCTTGTTGCAAAATCTATTGTGTTGTCACTGGCACCAAATGCCATAAGGAAAAATCTGTTGCCAAAGAGAAGAACAATAGTAAGGATGATCGAAATGATTATCTGTGTCGTAAAACAGTTGCCGAGAGTTTTTTCGGCTGAGTCATTTTCGCCTTTACCCATAAAGATTGAAGCTCTCGGAGCACCCCCGAAACCGATAAGGGCGGCGAAAGCTGATATTATCATAATAATAGGCATACAGACACCAAGTCCTGTAAGAGCAAGACTTCCGGTCTTTGGGATATGACCGATATAAATTCTGTCTACAATGTTGTAAAGCAAATTGACAATCTGTGCGACAACAACCGGAATCGCAAGCTGTGCAAGAAGTTTTGGTATGCTTCCCTTTCCCAAATCCCGCGTTCTTGCCTGTGGTTTTGTTTTCTCTTCCATAATTTTTCTCCTTTTTTTCTTCCCCAAACTGTCGCTTTTTCTTTTTAACATTTTTTAAGCCCCGAAGAAGCATTTACCGCTCCAACGAGGCTTTTTGCCTGTTTGTAATCAATCAGACAATGATCTTTGTTATTATCCTATATACAAGAATGTTTTACTCTGCCTCAGAAGATGCTTCCTCTGTGGAAACTTCCTCGGAAGATACCTCCTCGGAAGACACCTCTGAAGATGCCTCCTCAGAAACTTCTTCTGAAGACTCCTCTTCCATCTCGACTAAGGTTACGTTCTCTGAAAGCTTTCCTAACACATAATCAGTGCTTGCTGCAAACATTACATATGGCTCACCATAAACACCAACTGCCTTCTCGTAATCCTCATCAGTAAAGTTTAAAGATTCCTTTGCAATATCTGCTGTCATCTCCCAACCTTCAGTTTCCATAATGGCCTGCAGTACAAGATAGTTTCCTGCATATGTCTTGCACATATCCCTGAAGGAATCCTCATCAAGTCCATTTGCAGATAAGAAAGCATCTATTCCTACACCGTACATAGATGCGATAGAGGTATAATACTGATAACGCTCATTGTAAACTGTATCAACAACCTCTTCCGGTACATCTTTGATCTCAGAATTTTCTACTACATACTGGAACAGTGCGTTATACATGTTCTGCTTGTACAGATTGTCATAGACGCTC
>ERZ780151.1341-NODE-1341-length-18489-cov-3.188402_pt1 | contig 18489 bp, 19 predicted proteins | sample MGYA00510983_ERZ780151 | MGnify/ENA primary metagenome ERZ780151 (study PRJEB29588, sample SAMEA2144623) | human gut metagenome | biome: human gut; feature: human-associated habitat; material: faeces | place: Denmark | collected 2008/2010 ... | reverse complement strand
ATATTGGCTGGAACAGTGCCGTAAAATGTCTGATTTTATTTTTCTTTATACCATTAAACTGAATGAGTACAAATGTTATAAGACCAAGACACAGCGTAACACCGTAATCCGCCGTAGGCGGTCTCAAGCCAAACAGACCTGAAATATTGGATATAATTATAAAAAGGAACAATGTAGACATATAGTTTACAAACTTGTTCGCATTTTTTCCCATAATTCCTTCAACCATGGTCTGAAGCATTTCTACAATCAGCTCTATTATATTCTGGAAAAATCCCGGTGTGTCTGATGCTTCTGCCTTATTAATCTTAATTCTTGCAATTATAGCAACAACAAGAATAAATATAGAGACTATAAGCAAAGCAACATGTGTTGTATTGATACTGAAATCATAGTCAATACCCGGGATTCTGAATTTATAGAGTGACTTAATCATAAAACTGCTGTCACAGGCTATCATTGAGGTCATCGAGGTCACACCCATGCTCCCCACATTCTTTTCCTCCTTTTCTTAGTATTTTGGACGATATTCTCAAGGCAGCCGGCTGCAGATACGCAGACAGCTTCATAATGAACATTCCAACAAGTGCCGCAAGCAGATCTCCGATATCACAAAGATACAACATTGCAAATATGGCAATCATAACCGTAAGCCTCAAAAGATAACCTAACAGATATGACTTTTTAGGATTAGCTTTTCCATATACCACTTTACGCACTTTAAAGCTCATGTTCAACACACAAAAAATGGCATAAATTACCCCTGCCAGAAATCCAACTGCAAATTTTGCCGGATTCTCAAATAAAAGGAATATAACAATCTCACCAATAATAAGATATAATAAATCTATTACCAATATTTCAGGCAATGCCTCATTTAAATCTCTAAGTCTGTTTGTCATTTTCTTTTTCTTGATTAGCCCTTTCAATTTTCCGCTTAATTTCGTCTTCCTGACGCTTTTTTCGTCTGTTTTCTTCGCTCTTTACAACATTCATAACAAGTACATAGGCATTTCTTGCACCAGCAGCTATTCCGACAACCAGCAAAGGAAGTGTAAAATATGTTCCAAACTTTTTATCAAGCCATATTCCCAATGCCATACATAAAAACATCGGTATCATCACACATATGCCAACCTGCGAAATTAAAATAATGTTGCGATACTCAGAATTCTTATCACTAGAGCCCATACGAATATCCTCTCAAATTTCGTTTGCTATTATAATAACATTTAAAATCAAATAAGTCCATTTTTTTTACATCAATAAAACGATTGAATTTATAGCTTTATATTGCTATAATTCACTTAAAATAAGTACTTAATACAATTTTCATTTTAATTTAACAGATAATTTATACCAAATTTTATATAGATATATAGAACGGAGATTACCATGAGCGATTTATACAGACGACGTTTAATCCCAGATGAATGTCTTCATTTAAAAAATGACCACATCATTCATATCAGCAAAGACATTATTGTCACAAAATGGAATACCATTCATCCAAAAGCAGAATTCTCACATGGAATCTCCATGTACTGTCTTAATGAAGGCTGGAAAATAAGCAAGTTTTTTACATCTGAAAACAAGCTGAAATATATCTACTGCGATATAATAGACACTGATTATAACAGTCTGAAAGACGAATATATATTTACCGACCTTCTTGCCGATGTAATTATTGAAAATTCCGGATTTGTAAAGGTTGTGGACCTTGATGAACTCGCTGATGCCTGCAGCAACGAATTAATAAGCACATCCCTTTTGACTGCTTCACTTCACCGCCTTAATAATCTTTTATCTATTATATACGATGGCTCATTTAAAGATTATATATATAAACTTGACAGTTATTTTTCAAAAGATAAAGAAATATAAGATATTTTTTAATTAAATATCACATTCTCATAGCAACCGGTTTTGCATGTTTATAAAATACTTTTCCGACTTGCAAAACCGGCATATTACTATTGCCATTAACAATTATAATGTAATAGTTATTTCTCTTTCTGTTCTCTGATATTGATAATATCTGACACCTGCTGCATTAAGCATTCTCTTTGATGCAATAACGGATGCCGTATCAGCATATTTATCACAATCATATACAATTGTTTTTATTCCCGCCTGAATTATAGCCTTCGCACACTCATTGCATGGAAAAAGTGTTACATACATCTTTGCATTATCAAGACTTCCACCACGATAGTTAAGAATTGCATTCAGTTCACTGTGTGCTGTGTACATATACTTATTATCAAGTGGTGCACCTTCTCTTGCCCATGGGAATTCATCATCTGAGCATCCTCTTGGCAATCCGTTATATCCCATAGAAAGAATCTTATTGTCATTACTTACTATACATGCACCGACCTGGGTATTCGGATCTTTGGAACGAAGTGCCGACATTTTGGCAACACCCATAAAATATTCATCCCACGAAATATAGTCTGTTCTTTTATCGCTCATTGAAAATCCTCCAATCTGCAATATTACTGTTCAAGCATATTTATTCTTCTGATATGACGTTCATCATTAGAAAACTTTGAATCAATAAATGTATCTGCAATTCTGAATGCAAGTTCAGATCCAATTACTCTTGCACCGAGACATAATACATTCGCATTATTATGTTCCTTTGTCATCTGTGCACTAAAACAATCTCCGCAAAGTGCTGCTCTTATACCTTTAATCTTATTTGCAGCCATGCTCATTCCAATTCCTGTTCCACATATAAGAATACCCTGCTCGCATTCTCCAGAAAGAATTTCACCGGCAACTTTCTTGGCATATACCGGATAATCACATGACTCTTTTGAATAACATCCTACATCCTTACACTCAATTCCTCTTTTTTTTAGATGCTCTATCATCTGCTCTTTAAGTTCAATTCCGCCGTGGTCACTACCAATTGCTATCATTTTGTTATTCTCCTTTTTCTTCTTTTTGTTTTATATTATTTATAATATTGTCAGCTGCTATATCAACCAGATGCTGCAGCTGTTCAAAACATACATTATATTCTTCAATACCTTTTCCATATGGGTCCTGTACTTCTTCTTCAGGTTCACCGCAGAATTCACATAATGTATACACATTAATTGCTCTGTCAAATGAATCATATAGTTTCTGCTTCATTGAGGCATTCATAACCAGAACAAGCGTATCTTTTCCAAAATCATTATTGGCAATCTGTATTGCATTATTACTTGGCATAATCATATTATGGCTTGCCGCAACCGCAACCGCTTTGGGATTATATGGTTCTTCAAAAAGCACAACCATGCCACGCGATTCTACGATAACATCATATTTTGACAGTCTGTTCTGCATAATTGTCGCCGCCATAGGACTACGGCATGTATTTCCCATACAGACAAATATAATTTTATTATATGTGTTCATAAGCAGTTCCGCCTCCCGTCAGACCCTGATAATTGTATGTCCTGCTGCTTTTATAAGCCTGTTCATAACCGCCTGGCCAACATTATCAGTCGGAAAACTCTCTGAATATACATACTGTATTCCATCTTCATCAAAACTTCTAAGTGCTGCAAACAGATTCTTTGCCGCGAGTGCCTCATCACATCTGCTGCCCATATCTACAACCTTATCAGCATTATAGCATCCTGCATCCTCGCTGACTGTCATTACGCCGACACGTTTGCCCTCTTTTCTTCTAAGCTCACATAATTCATTGATTTTGCCGACCACTTTATCAGAATCACCTGTAACAATAACCACATTGGCATCCGGTGAATAATGCTTGTATTTCATGCCAGGTGCTTTTGGAACTATTCCATCTGCTACATTTCCCATAACAGCCGGGTCAACTTTCACTTCTCCAAGCACATCTTCAAGCTGCTTTTTAGTTATAAATCCAGGTCTCAAAATAGTTGGCACATCTTCACTCAGATCAACTATGGTAGATTCCACGCCTATATCCACTGTGTCATCAGCTATAATCATATTGATTCTTCCATTCATATCATGAATTACATGTTCTGCCTTTGTAGGGCTCGGCTTACCCGAAATATTCGCACTAGGTGCTGCTATATATACACCGGATGTTTTAATAAGCCTTGCAGCCACAGGATGACTCGGCATTCTTATAGCAACCGTTCCAAGACCACCTGTTATGCTGTCTGGAACTATATCTTTCTTTTTAAGAATCATCGTAAGTGGTCCCGGCCAGAAAGCCTCTGCTGCCTTTACTGCCATATCATTTACATCACATGAAAGCACTTCTAAATCTTTCTTATCAGCAATATGCACAATAAGCGGATTATCAGAAGGTCTTCCCTTTGCCGCGTATATCTTTGCAGATGCCTTTTCATCAAGAGCATCCGCACCAAGTCCATATACCGTTTCTGTAGGGAAATGCAACAAGTCCGCCATTCTTTAAAATCTCTGCTGCCTGCTCATATATCTCATCATCACTGTCATCATGCATTATTTTTTTTATTACAGTATCCATAATCATATCCTCTTTTCAGAATGTATACATATTATAGCCGAGTTTTATATGAGTGTAAACCCCAATTCAGCTGTTATATATTTCAATTATTATGCTTTTCATCACAAAAATAATTTATTATTCCCTTATATAAAGCTTCAGCTATTTCCTGCTGGTATTCGCTGCTGTTTAGCAGTGATGCCTCTGTCGGATTTGACAAAAATCCACACTCAGCAATTACTGTCGGAGCTGATGTATGTACAAGCATATAATATGTGCTGTCTGCCTTTTCAACTCTTTTATTTTCAGAATCAAGATTTTCCTTAAAAGAAGCCTGCAATATTTCTGCCAGCTTTTTACCTTCTACAGAGTGTTTATAATAAAACACCTGTGCTCCCTTTACATCCTGGCTCTGGAAGCTGTTCTGATGTATGCTTACCACTATATCCGCTTTGCTGTCTTTTATAATCTGACATCGTTTCTTCATGTCAGCAATTTTCTTGTTATCATCATTTTCACTGTATAGACCGTTTTCATCTTCCCTCGTCATTACAACATTAAATCCGGTATCAATCAATTTTTTCTGCAGTTTTTTTGCTATTGAAAGATTAACATCCTTTTCAAGAATTCCATTATCGCTCTTCTTCCCCGGGTCAATACCGCCATGTCCGCTGTCAATCACCACTGTTTTCTTTGTAAAATCAATCTTTATTCCTGTATCTTCACTTTCTGCGTCTGCATTACTATATACATCTTTACGTGTCCGGATTCCCTGCCCCGGATTTTTCACCAATCTTGGCAATGCAATACATGCTGCTGTATACACCGCCGCCAGTGTCATTACGCTCATTGCTGTAACTAATTTTTTATAATTCAATCCCGCTCCCTCCATATAGTTTCAGGAGTATTTTTTACTACATTTTTATTCTTTCTATTTCTTTAATATGATTAAATTTTTGTGAGGCTGCCCACCTATATCAGTGAAGCAGCCCCGTCAATGGGTTATTTATTCCTTTTGTTGTGATATATATTTTTGTGCTTTTAAACTTTTATGTAATTCCAAGATAATACGCAAACCATTCAAGAGTTTCTGATGTCATTTTCATTGGATTTATCTCAACCGGAATATCCACAGCTTTTATATTGTAATTTTTAGTCAGTTTTCTTAGTTGTTTTTTATCTGACATAAAAACTGCCACCATAAAATCTGCACCTTCAAAGCCTTCAACGGCTCTTATCAATCTTCCCAGTTTATATACCGAAGTGGAACCGACCACTATACGTACATCACATCTTAAAAATTCGGCAATATTATCTTTTGCTTCATAATTCATATCGCAGATTACCACATTATATTTTTTCATATACAGCTGCCCTAATTCATCTGTCGTCGGGCATATGCAACAATCAATTCCTTTATATGAAAAACACCGCATGTCTCCATCCATATTTTTTGTCTCATCGTATAATTTCACAAAATCTCCATGACCATTACATTCTACGACAGCAGTCTTATAACCTAAACCATTTGCAAAATAATTAGATGCCATCAACGCAAAATGTGTTGTCCCAACTCCGCGTCCTGCACCAATCACACCGACTTTCAGCATTCTGCTGCCATGTAATAATGCAGATGTGCGTGGTATATTATTTTTCAATAATTTCCATAATTTCATCTGCTTCCTCCTCAAACAGTTCATTAGCACTATCCCATTCATATATACATGGGAAACGGTAAATTCTGCACTTACCTTTATAACTGCTTATGAAATCATAAAATTCTCTTCCGCCAATATGATTAATAAAAATAATGCTGTCACTTGTTACACTTTCCATAGCTGTCATATTATTTCTTCGGTAATTCGTATTGCCTACAAATATAGTAATGCCATCTTTTCCACCTTCTGCACATTCACCTCTTCTACTGTTACAGTGCTCGTCTATACATCCGCAGTCATGAATTATATACTCATATCCTGACAGATTATATGTGATGCAGCCATTATAATCAGGTATAATATCAATCCCGGCTTTTCCCTTAATCTTATCTGCTCCTATTGTATATATACCGTTACATAATGTTCCCTTGTCTGTAACTGCCCTGTAATCTGATGTGTCATTATGCCTGATACATATAACATTCCGTTTCTTTCTTTTTAAGAATGATGCAAAACAAAGACAGAAATGTGTAGCACCCGAATTATGCATAAAACCATATACATATATATGACAAACCTTATCAGTATTGTTTTTATCCGCTATTACAGATTTCTTTCCACGAAAAAATCCTAAAAATTTCTTTGTAATATCAAATTTTGCTATTTTTTTGTAATTCATGGTATCCGATATACTGCATAGCTCTTTTCGTAATGCTGCTATGGACTTATATCTTTGAATCGAATTGTGCCTGATACACTTTCTTATAACAGGTCCAATTGAATTTGAATACAACCGGCAGACCGATTCTGCTTCGGATGTAAAAGACTGTACATGACCACTTGATGCCATATACAAAAGTAAAATTCCAATACTATATATATCTGACCTGACACTGCCATCACCGTTGTACTGTTCCGGTGCAGCATAGCCCGCTGTTATATACATTGCATGCCCGGCATGGCGTCCATCAATCATATCCGAATTATCGAAGTCAATAATGAATACTTCCCGCTTCCCATCTGAATTATCTCTTATAATTATATTAGATGGCTTAATATCAAGATGAACTATCCCTGCACATTCGTGGAGATATGAAATAATATCGCAAATCCTGATGCCTATATCTGCCATATCATGTGCGGTAATGCATCCTGCCTCACTTATATATTCCGTCAAAGATTTACCAGAAATATATTCTTCTATAATGCAGATACTATCATTGTTATCTTCAATGTCAAATACGACCGGTATGCCTGGACACTTGAGGTTCTTAATCATATCAGCCTCCCGCAGTATTCTCTCATAATCATCGCAAGTCTTCATAACTATCTTGGCAGCTCTGTATACATTAAGAAGCTTATGCCTTACAAGATATACCGTAGAATGACCGGTCCTGGCAAGAACCTTTATAATCTCATACTTATCAGATATTTAATTAACCTCCTTTTCTACAATACTAATTGGTTCAGTTATTATATTACCACAATATTTTAAAAAGTCAATAACAAATATAAATTTTTAGTAAATAATACTTTTTAACGCCTCAAATACCTTTACATATCCATCAAAAATGGGTATTATTATTTTACAACCAATCCAGAAAAATATGTATGGACGGATTGCCAGATTGGAAGTGATTATATGAAGATTGAAAAGATAAATGACAACCAGATACGCTGTACACTCAACAAAGCTGACCTTGCCGCAAGACATTTAAAAATAAGCGAACTTGCTTATGGCAGTGACAAAGCAAAAGCTTTATTCAGAGATATGATGCAGCAGGCTTCTGCCGAATTAGGATTTGATGCCGAAGATATTCCTCTTATGATTGAGGCGATTCCTGTGTCAGCAGAATGTATTGTTCTTATAGTCACCAAAGTTGACGACCCTGAAGAACTGGATACCCGCTTTTCACGATTCTCATCTGATAACGATGATGATAATGATTCATTTTATCCTTTCGATGACGATTTTGATGACTTTGACACTATTGAAAATATATCAGGTAACTCTCCTGCACCTACTGCTGCAGATGAACTTGATGAAGATGATAATTCTGATTCTGATGATGTTGTTCTTCCCGATGCAAAGACCGCAAACGACGTCATTAATCTGTTCAGCAAAGTAAAGGAATACCTTAACAAGAATATTGAAAAAACAACTGATGACAGTTTTGTTCCGCTAAAAGACGCCATTCAGCCTGATAGTAAAGATGAATCTTCAGATAAGCAGAATTCACATACGGCACAGACTGAAACTATCAAGCCTGTTATAAGAATATATTCTTTTGATAATTTTGAAAACTTTGAATCAGCTGCACATGTAGTATATCCTTTATATTCTGACAGGAATTCTTTATATAAAGATAAAAAAAATAACAGATATTACCTCGTTATTGAAAAAATCACATGCACTAGCAGCGATTTTAACAAGACATGCAATATTCTATCCGAATATGGTAATAAAGAAAATATGCCTGCAAGCAGCCTTACATTTTTTGATGAACATTATGAATGTATTATTAAAAAGCATGCTATACAGACCATTGTAAAAATATAATATAATTTTCCCGGCTGTCTGAAGCTTAATGTAAATTAAGATTCTTTACATTAAGTTATATGGCAGCCGGGTTATTTTTAGCCAACAGACTCTAAATAATCTGTTATATCTTCCATCAATGCTTCACAATCAAGTCCATGAACCATTGCTGCTTCTTCAATTGTCTCACCTGCTGATGAAGGACATCCTACGCAATGCATTCCAGCACTCATAAGAATAGGAATTATTCCGGCATCAATCTGTATAGCTTCACCAATAGTAGTGTCCTTAGTAATCTTAGCCATTGCTAAACCTCCTGATTTTATTTTTAGTACATCTAATATAATAGTAACAGACAAAAAAGTCAAGCTGTGTTATTTTTCCCATTTTAACCATTTTTCAAACATTTTTGATACTTTTTATCTTTAATAATACTCTGTTAAATTGCGTTTCAGTGTTGAATTTTTGCACATAATATCGTATAATCATGTCAACAAACATTTTAAGGAGGATTATAACTATGGCATATGTAATTAACGATGAATGTATCAGCTGTGGTGCTTGTGTATCAGGTTGTCCTGTAGAAGCAATCAGTGAAGGTGCTTCTCATATGGAAATCAACGCTGATGTATGTGTTGATTGTGGTGCTTGTGCTTCTGTCTGTCCAGTAGGCGCTCCAAATCCACAGTAGGTTGTATAATACAGTTGATATTCAGCTGTGTACATACGAAAAAATCACAACGCTTAATACGTTGTGATTTTTTATAAGTCTATGTTAGTTATATATAACCTCTGTTAGTTGTATATCTTTTTATATAATCTATACTCTCTGACCTCTGTCAAGTAAATCTGCAAATCTTGTCTGCTCCGGAATCCATGCCATTTTAACAGTTCCGATTGGACCGTTTCTTTGCTTTGCAATAATTATCTCAGCAATTCCTTTTATATCTGTATCTTTATTATAATAATCATCTCTGTAAAGAAACATTACAACATCCGCATCCTGCTCGATAGCTCCCGACTCTCTCAAATCTGAAAGCATCGGTCTGTGATCGGGTCTTTGTTCAACAGCTCGGCTAAGCTGTGAAAGTGTAACAACCGGAACATTCAACTCTCTTGCAAGAGCCTTTAAAGCTCTTGAAATATCCGAAATTTCCTGCTGTCTGTTGTCACTTCGTCTTCCGCTTCCACTCATAAGCTGAAGGTAATCAATTATGACAAGTCCGAGATCATTTTCCATCTTATACTTTCTACACTTTGAACGCAGTTCTGAAATTGAAATACCAGGTGTATCGTCAATTATAAGATGTGACTTTGCAATACTGTCCGCACCTTCTATCAATTTGCCCCAGTCACTCGAATCAAGACGTCCTTTTCTTAATTTATCAGCATCCACTGTAGATTCAAGACTGAGCATTCTGTTTACAAGCTGGACATTTGACATTTCCAATGAAAATATTGCAGTTGTTATTCCCTGTTTTATTGCGACATTTTCTGCTACATTTAACACGAATGCCGTCTTACCCATCGAAGGTCTTGCCGCGACAAGTACAAAATCCGATGGCTGAAGTCCTGAAAGATATCCGTCCAAATCTTTAAATCCTGTCGGAACACCAGTAACCGCTCCTCTGTTTTTTGCCGCAGATGAAATTTTATCAAGTGCTTCAAGAACAACCTTATCAATAGGCTTATATTCATGATTTCCTTTATTTTTTACAAGGTCAAATATCTTTTTTTCTGTATCGGCAAGTATATCTTCTGTTTTTTGCGTTCCGGCATAACAATCATTAGCAATTGAATCATTAACACGGATTATATTACGAAGAATTGATTTATCCTTAACTATTCCTGCATATTGACGTATATTTGCAGATGTTGGAACTGCTGCCAGCAAATCTCTTATAAATTCAAGGCTGTAAACTTCTGCGGATACATTTTTTTCCTTGAGGCGTTCCTGCAATGTTACAATATCAACAGGTCTGCCCTCATTATTCATGTCAACCATGGTCTGAAACATGACACCATACTGGTTATGGTAAAAATCATCAGCCACAAGCATTTCACCGGCAGTTATAATCGCCTGCTTGTCCATAATCATGGAGCCTACTACAGACTGCTCTGCCTCAAGGCTGTTTGGCATAATTCTGGTGATTGCCACATCTTCCATTACTTACTTTCTCCTACTACGACTCTTAATTTCGCAGTTACATCCTTATGAAGCTTAACAGGTACTTCATATGTTCCAAGTGTCTTGATTGATTCCTCAAGCTTCATCTTTTTCTTATCTATATCAAGTCCCAGCTGTTCTTTTGCAGCAACAGAGATTTCTTTTGATGAAACTGCCCCAAATGTTCTTCCACCTTCACCTGTTTTTATCGTAACTTTAACAGGCTGTGCTTCCACCTTTACTGCCAGTTCCTTAGCAGCTGCAAGCTCCTCTGCTTCATGTTTGGCCTGTCTTGCTTTTTCAAGTTTTAAATCATTGAGATTTTTTGCATTTGCCTCAAGTCCGAGTTTCTTAGGCAACACATAATTTCTCGCATAACCATCATTAATCTTTACTATCTGTCCTTTTTTACCTAATGACTTAACGTCCTGTAATAAAATAACTTCCATTATATTTCTCCTTCCTGTATCATCGAATCCAATGTAACTTTTATTGTCTGGACTGCCTGGTCAACAGTACAATCCGTAAGCTGTGCACCGGCGATTGTCATATGTCCGCCTCCGCCTAATTTTTCCATGACAAGCTGTACATTTACCTCATCAATAGAACGTGCACTTATATATATAATATTATTGTAGGCTGTTATTACAAATGATGCTTTTATTCCTGATATGTCAAGCAGCTGGTTTGCAGCTTTGGCACCGCCTATCGTCGGACTTTCAACTCCTTCACCGTCAAATACTGTTATGGCAAATGCATCCCTGTATACTGTTGCCCTGCTTACCGCCTGTGCAACTGCCCTGTATTCTGCCATATCAGTACGAAGCATCTTTCTTACTCTTGTGACATCAGCACCATGTCTCCTAAGAAATGCTGCTGCCTCAAATGTTCTCGGACCTGACTTATTATTAAATCCATTCGTGTCTATATTGATTCCGGCATACAGTGCATCGGCTTCAAATGCCTTTATTTTCACACCATCTTCAACATACTGAATCATCTCAGTAATCATCTCAGCCGCTGATGAAGCATATGGGTCAACATATGACAAGACTGCCCCTGTAATAGGCTCGCTTGACTGCCTGTGATGGTCAAATACGATTATCGTCCTGCATATATCAAGAAGAGCCGGACACTCTGTCATCTTAGCCTTGTTAACATCAACAACAATAACTGCAGTCTGTGAATCTACATATTCCGGTGCTTCTTCTTTCAAAAGGAACATATCTCTCGGATAATCATCATTGTTAATGAATCTGTCCATAAATGGCTTAACACTGCTTGTCACATCATTAATTACAATGTGTGCTTTCTTGCCAAGTCGTCTGCATATTACATATATACCAATCGCCGAACCAAATGCATCTATATCTGCAAGTTTATGTCCCATTATAAGGACCGTCTGCGTCGGTTCAAGAATCTGTCTTAATGCATGTGCTTTTACACGCACCTTTACTCTTGTATTTTTTTCCATCTGCTGGCTCTTCCCGCCATAGTAAAGTGTCTTCTCGCCATCTTTAACAACAGCCTGGTCTCCGCCTCGTCCAAGTGCAAGATCCATGGCTGATTTCGCAACATCATAATTTTTTGCATAATCACTTGCACCTGTGCCAACACCGATACTTAATGTAAGTGTCATTTCATTGCCGATTTTTACGCTCTTGATATCTTCTAGTAAACTGAATCTGTCTGACATAAGTTTCTCTAAATACTTATATCTGAAAATAGCAAGATATTTGTCTTTTTCCATCTTTCTTACTATCGCAGAACCACACGCAAAATACTTATTAACTCTCTTATCTATAAGACCTATAAATAATGAACGTCTGACATCATCTATACTTTCAAGTGCTTCCTCATAATTATCAATATAAATAAGTCCAACAACAAAACGCTCATCCTTTATTTTCTGGATATACATGTTAATATCTGTCTCATCAAACATATACATCGCAATAAACGAATTATTCTGTTCTGTCTCAATTATATCAACCTGCTGCGTAAGTGCATCAACAGCAATCCGCTTCATCTCTACAAGATAATCCCTGCCATTATATGCAAGACGCATCTCTTTCGCATCTTCTCCTGTCGGAAATACTTCCGGCTTAATCTGTGGAAAAATGCTTTGTATATTTTTTCGGAAATCTTTCTTTTTATCAGTTTTTTCCATCATAATTCTGTTCATCCACAGAACACGTCCGTTATTGTCAAGCAGGCAATACGGAACACTGAGTTCGTATAAAAGCTGATGCTGTACCTGTGAATAATTAGAAGAGAATTCTATCATCTCATGCATAATTCCGGGTCTGAGATAAAAAATCATAATCCCGTAAACAACTGCATAAAGCATGACAAAACCCAGCATAATATTACCACAGGATGTATCTTTGACATACATAACAACAGTGACAATTAAAAGTATTATGCCTACATATAGCGGCCACATAATATATGACTTCAGTTTTCCCGACAATTTATAAATCTGATTTCTGCCCTTGCTCTTCATAATAATCTCCATCAAACAAAAACATTTTAAATTATTATACCATTTATAAATTTTATTGTAAATAACAACGTAGTGCGACACCGCATACTGCAATGATGCCAATAAACTGTATGCACGCCGAAAATGTCACTGAAAGTGAAGAAAAGGCACAAGCTTACGCCCGTGCCTTTTCAATATTGATTTATTTTATTAATAAATCATTTTATTATTTTACAATTCTTCTTTTTCTGTCATAAATGCAAACTGCTGCAATAGCTGCTCCACTCATTAAGAATAATGCTAAGAGAAATGCAATATTTGATGTATCACCTGTAGTAACTGACTCACCAATAACAGGACTAACTGATGCTGTCAATTTATCATGTGAGAAATCTGCACCAACACCTGCAGGAGCTTTATCTGTAAGTGCAAATACATCTCCGAGTGCGATTGTGCCATCTGCATTTCTTGTAATTGTGCCTACTGACTTAACTCCGTCAAGAATTGCTGAGTAATCCAATGACTTGAACCAGTCTGTTGATACTGTTGCACCTTCTGAATTAACAGATGTCTTAGATGCTGTATCCCAGAAATAGTTCGTTGTCTTGTAAATCTTCTTAATATCCTGTGTTCCCTTAGGTTCAAGGTCTTCCTTAACATTAAGTCCTGCTGTTCTTGCAACTGTATCTGAATCAAATCCTGTTCTGTAAGAAATAATTCCTGTTGCTTCATAGTCTGTATTTTCTGCTGTCTTTGTGTAAAGAGCAACATTGTATGACTCATTATCAATGGATGTGCTGTTCTTAATCTTAATATCAGGACAAGAGTTAGAATCAATACCCTTAGCCTTGTTGCAGAATGATATACAGTTATCAAGAACATGAGCACCCGGCATGCTGTCGCCACCCATCTTGAAACCGTTACCGTTGCCTGCATCTGTACCATCTTCAAGGTATCCGTTAGCATATGCTATACTGTTCTTAATTGTTACAACACCGATTGAACCTGTCTGAACTTTTGCGAATAAATCCCAACCATCATCAGCGTTGTGATGTGCTATACAACCATCAAATACGTTTCCGTCACCTACTGTAAGCTTAGCTGCAAAACCATCGGCATCTTCATAACCTGCATCTGCGTTTCCATATGATGTACAGTTAAGAATGAGGTTGTATGAAGGCCAGTTCTCATATTCATCTGTTGAATTAAGACGGCTTATCTGAATACCAGTATTACCATTGTGATAAGCATTAATCTGGTCTAATGTGTTATGATTTCCTGATACTTGAATACCCTTCTGGGCATTTGCTGATCTTGTAACATCAAATCCCTTGAAGTACCAGTAGTCGCCACCGATAATCATACCTGTTGAAAGTTCCTGAAAATCAAGAACCGGTCTTGTTGTTGCAGCTGGATCGGCAACCATGTAAATCATGTTTTCTGCTGTACCATTGATACCTCTTGCTATCTTTAATGAACTTTCAAGTTTGTATGTACCTTCCATAAGTACAATCTGCTGTGAAGGCTGAACATATTTAACAGCATCATAAATACTCATTGGGTCTTCCTTGCTTCCTGAACCCTTTGCATCTGGTGCAACCCAGATTGACTGTCCTGCCTCACCAATAGTCTTATATGTTACTGTGAAATCTATTTCTTTTGTTTCATATGATTGCATCGCCATATATTCGCCAGGAATATATCCCTCTGCTGGTGTAAAGTAAAGCTTAAAATCATTCTTACCCTTATTAAGAACCACGTTAGCGGCATTAACTGCTGTCTTTGCCTTAACTTCTACATCTTCTGCAATGAAGTTACCATCTTTATCTGCAATACTTAATTTACCATCACAATTTGCCGTAAATGCAAATGTGTAATCTGGTGTACCTGTTGCTGATGGAGACTGTACTTTTGTATTAACTGCAATAAGTTCTATAGGTCTTTCTTCTGGTGCCGGATCTGTAGCCGGATTAGAAGTTGTTATTGAAATATCTGAGAATGTAACATTTGCATTTCTTGCTGCGAAGAAACCTGCATATACATTCTCTGAATCAAGATATTCAAGTGCCTTAGGATCATAATATTTCTTAGTTGTCTTGTATGAACCATCTACCGATTCGTATGTGATGAAATAACCTGTATTATTCTTCTGTATTGTCATATACATCTCAGTAATTGCATCACCTACTGTTCCTCTTACTTCTTCCTGTGCATTTCCAATAACATTCTTATAATCTGGATATCTAAGTTCCAGAGGTGTCGTTTTTGAAGTAAAGTTTGCCTTAATTACAGCTGTCTTATTTGCTTCAATATCTTTAATATTATCTGTTGTTAAGCCTTTCTTTTCAATAGAGCCAATACCGAGCTTGTGTGTTACCTTATCAAGGGTATCATCTGTTGATACTCTGTTTTCCTCTGCATCCCAATAATATTCTACCTTTGATGCAATAGCCATATACTGGTTGTTCCAGCCTGAACCACCTAATCTGTCAGTTGCCATAAGGCCGAAACCTTCCTGACCATTAGAAAGTTTCCATGAATTTACTTTAACCTTTGCTCTAAGTATGAAATTTTCTGTTGTAGGAATTTCTGTATAATAGAATGTCAATCCGTCATATGAATCAGGAACAATCTTTCCACTTGCACTCTTGATTGTTACACTTCCATCAAGTGCTGAACCTGTAACACTATCCTTTGATGTATCTTTACCATCTTCATGTCCATTACCATATGTAACAGAACCCCATTTTCTTATTTCATCGGCTGTTGCTGTTCCCTTAACTATAGCTTCCTTTTTTGTAGCCGGATTATTTCTTACTGCAACAACCTTGAATGTATATTCTGTTCCAACTGTAAGACCACTTAAAAGCTGCTTTGTATCTGTTGCTGTAACAGCTTCAGAATATGTTGTGCCATCTGTACTATATGAAACTTCATAGCTGTCAGCTTCTGGAACTGCATCCCATTCGATAAGCATCTTTCCATTTCCCTTGCTTGTTGCAAAAAGATTTGAAGGTGCTGCTAAAGGAAGAACAAATCCTTCTGCCTTAACTTCATTACTCTCTTTATCTTTTTCACCAGATCTTGATAAAACAGCCTTGAAAGTATAGTCGCCTGTTGCTGTAGGATTAAACTCTGCTGTTCCTTTGCTGTTAGAACCTTTAATAATCTTTGAATCAACAACCTTTTCGCCGCTGTACATATTTACAACAAGCTGCTCGCCGCCGTCATCACCAAGTGGTGCATTCCAGCCTACGCTTACCTTTGAACCATCAACTACAGGTGTCTCAAGTACAGGTGATTCAACCTTTGACCAGTCTAAGTCAGGTGTACCCTTTTCTAATGAAATAGCATATACACATGCCTTTGATCCACTTACATAAAAATAATATGTCTTTCCTGCTGTCATGCTGTATGTATGTGAACCTTCAGTTGCATCCTCACTTATTGTTTGTTCTGATGCTGATGCTTCCACAAAATACATTTTCTTACCAGATGCCGCTTTAGTTACAAATGTAATCTTGCTGTCTGCAACTGCTGTCATCTTGAATGCAGCTCCCTCTGTAGGTACTGCTCCATTATTTGGTTTAGGATTTACTTTTGGCTGCTGTATAAATGCATCATACTTTACGCCTTCAACTGTCGCTCCTGAACCTTCCTTTACTGGCATATCTATAAGCACCTCTAATTTAACAATGCTTTCATCGCCATATACAGTTCCAGCCTTAAGTCCCTTAGAAAGATCAATAGATGCTGTCACTGTCCTTGCCTGTGCCTTGCTTGAGAAAATACCTGTCAACATAGACAATGGTAAAATTCCAACAACCATAAGCACTGCCATAAACAACGCAGTTATTCTGCGTCTTGTCATTTTTTTCATAACTCTCCTCCTTCTTTTACTAAACGGACACGCCGCTTTTGTACTAAGTATCTCATTTTTAGTGCAAAAAATCAATCCGAAACTTATGCACATTATACATTTTCTGCTTTATACACAGTTTATTTTTATTAATTTTGTATAAAACCAACAAAAAAAGAAGTGTCATATTATATTTCTGTAACACTTCTTTTTGCTTTAATATAAAGTTTTATATAACATGTTTATCAAAGTATTCTTTTGCTTTCTCTTTATCCATCTTAAAATAACTTATAAGCTTCTCAATTATCTGCTCTTTTGTCTCCCCATCCTTTATAAATCCGTCTATCATCTCATCAACTGCTTTTCCAAATCCACTATCATAACCACTATCATAGCCTTCCTTATAGCCCTCTTCTATCGCAATCTTTCTTTCGTTCTTCATATGCAATTCTTCATTATACTCAGTCAATATCATCCGACACACCTCCGCTCGCTGTTTCTGCAATATATCTTTGAGTATATTATTACTTATTGCTTCATCTATTGCAAGATTTATCGCTGCATTTATATCACATTTTTTCAGATGCTTTCTTACAAGTCTTACAAACTCCGAATACTGATAAAGTTTATTGCATTTTTTCATAAGTTCCTCATTATTACCTATGTTTATATTAAGCATTGTAGCTGTAAGTTCAAGGCAGGGTTTCATTTCTTTCTGTTCTAATTCATCACTTTGCTGTGCCGAATATTTAAAACATTCAGATAGCCTCAATTCTTTCTTTTCCGGTTCATTCTTTGTACCGTTATAAAAAATTATATATCGTGGAACCGGCAGATTAACCTGCTTAGTTGAATAAACGTCCAGCTTATTCTTCTGAATATATCCACTATATAATTCAGCAAAATATATCAACCCTCTGACGGGCATATTCGGATTATATGAGCTCTGGTGTTCATAAAGATTCATCTGATGTCCGAACAAAAATGAGACATCATTTTTATAAGAAAGATATACTATATCTTCAAGAGTCGTTATTTCCAAAGATTCAATATTAATATATTTTTATGGTTAAAAAAAGGATTACACCGGCGAACCAATGTAATCCTTCAATCATCTTAAAATTATTGCTTATTCTACTGTATATGGAAGTAAAGCAATATGACGAGCTCTCTTTACAGCTACTGTAAGGGCTCTCTGGTGCTTTGCACAGTTACCTGTAATTCTTCTAGGAAGAATCTTTCCTCTTTCAGAAACATACTTCTTTAATAAAGCAACATCTTTATAATCTAATGCCTTGTTTGCATCAGCACAAAATGCA
>ERZ780151.1340-NODE-1340-length-18495-cov-3.019360_pt1 | contig 18495 bp, 15 predicted proteins | sample MGYA00510983_ERZ780151 | MGnify/ENA primary metagenome ERZ780151 (study PRJEB29588, sample SAMEA2144623) | human gut metagenome | biome: human gut; feature: human-associated habitat; material: faeces | place: Denmark | collected 2008/2010 ... | reverse complement strand
GTAGCCAAAATTCATTCCAGATTGCCTGCGGCAATGGAATTTTGAATAGGACCTGCTGATTGCGGGAATACTTTTTTATTTCCAGTCAGAAGCAAGGCATACAGGTACCGGATCCTGAATTTCCATTCTGTCAGGTTCTACCAGGCAGTCATAGGCCAAAATATGCACCCCTGCCTTTTTCGCTTTCTGTAAGGTTTCCCCAAATTCCCGGTGCGTATCCCAGTTTGGTTCAAATCTTGTAATTCCCTTCATCTGGATCACCAGAAGCAGATAAGCTTCGTATCCTTCCTGCATACAATGGATCAGCTCCTTCAGATGTTTCACACCTCTTTCTGTCGGTGCATCGGGGAAGCGTGCTATATTATCCGACTCCAGAGTGACACCTTTTACTTCTATAAAAGCCTTGCGTTTCTCTGAACAGACATAAAGATCAAATCTGGAATTTCCATAGGTCTTCTCCGGCGTTACCTGAACTTTTTCCGGAAAAAGATGTCCTGCCTTTACCCACTCCAGTGCTGCTTTATTGGGAATCTGAGAATCCATATTAATCAGGCCCCTGCCCTTTTTATTTACGCAGATTAGATCATAGGCTGTCTTTCTCGCCGGATTGCTACTCTTTTCCAGAAAAACCTGTGTACCCGGGACCAGAAGCTCCCTGCACCTGCCTGTATTCTTTACATGAACCGTTTCCACCTGCCCATTGATCTCCACATGTGCAATAAACCGATTAGGACGATCTATGAAACGGCCCTCTGTGATATGTTCGTACTTCATTTTTTCTGCTCCTCTTTACGCATTGTATACATACCATAACATGTTTTCCTCATACCTACAACATTTTCATTTTGGAAAACTATTCTCCAAACAAAGTGCCCCCGAGGATGTCAAGTCATTGCTACAAAAAATATGCGGCTCTTTTGCCACGAAAATGGCTTAAAACCGCATATTTCTGTATAGAGGACGTTATATAATTGTCACAAAGTAGGTGGGGAGGATGTAACGTCATTGCTACATCTTTTCTATCCTAATGCGTCAATATTTATTCCTACTTTCGCAAATAAAAATTGTAGCAACACATGCATTTGCGTATCTGGATTATCATAATATCTGTTTTCTTTTGGCGTTTTATTTGCCTCTTTACCCTGATTATCCTCTGATATTTTTTTACCCCTTTGAATTGCATTCTTTATATCAGATAATCCGATTTGATTGACTATTTCCGTTACCCTTTTTTCTTTTTTTATGTTTGCATCTGCTGCTAACCCAAAAACTTGTCGTAATTTATCAGCATATGCATCCTGATTTTGTACTATATCAAAATAGTCTTCTTTATGAAGAATCAGCCATAAATCAAAACAATAATTTGTATATCCTAATTCAATCTTATTTTCTATTGCCAAATCTATTGCTTCTTCATACTTATCCTTTTTTCCGTCATAATCAAAAACAGATACTTTGTTTTCCTTACCAATAGATTTCTGAATAGTTCGTTCTACCACACACTTAGGATTTCCGCCATATGGTTCCGCATAATCAAATACTAAATCATGCGTTCTTTCTTCAACGCAATTCACTAATTCTGCTACTTTATCAAAATATATTCTTTCCTGGTTTTTTCCCTCACATCCTACAATGCAGAGGAATTGTGGTCTTCGTATTTTATTGTTCTTTGGACGATTCAAGATTATTCGCCTCTCTTTCCAATATGTGCTTAAATGCAATTTCCAAATCCATATGTGGCAATGCTCCATATTTTCCATTCAAATAATTTTTTAATATTCTTTCTTCTGGACGTAATTTGTAATCTGCTAAAGAATATATCTCGCTCACCATATCATTCCTTCGCTTTTCAACCATTACAATTTGATCATGTCTAAGCAATTCACCGTCTAAATATATTGGATTATGCGTATTGAAAATTAACTGAGCATTATTTTTATTGATATCTTTATTGTTAAAAATTCTTATCAGCGATACAACAATTTCAAAATGCAATGAAGCATCCATTTCATCCAAAACAATGACCCCGCCATTATCTAAAACATCTATAAACGGTTGTAACAATCTAATCAAATGGATAGTTCCTCTCGATTCCATCAGCTCTGAATCTACAATCATGGATATTGCATATTTTTTTTGTGGTTGCTCATCTTTTCTTAATGGTACTTGATACATTGAACACATAGATAATTCATCATTATCTGTTTCTGCCATAAATCCAATTTTTTGATTTCCAAACTCAGCTATATTCATAACTTCTTTAACTGAGGCACTTTCGAAAATATTTCTACGAATATCTTTATCTGGTTTTTTATTAAATATCGTCTTTAAGTCTTTTTGTCTAAAATTCATGTCATTTGCATTCATAATAACATTAAATTTTTCAAACCATAAATTAAAATCCTCAAAATATTTTTTATCAAACAAATTGCTAATTGCACCTGCTACAACTAACTTTTGTTTATCCAATGTCTGGATCAATTTGTGAATCAAGCGTTCAGAAAAATCCGCATCATCCTTATTAATATAACCTTTTTTTACTAATTTCTTTACATCCACATAAATTTGATTTTCATCATCTCGTGAAAAGAACAAGTCATCATTAACATAAAGAACCTCTTCTTCAATTTTATATACATCAATATCCGTAAACTTAATTCCGTATCTATAAATATTATTTTGAGTGGAAAATGTAATTTCTAAAGAAACCGGATCATACCAACTTGTATCTCTAATAAAAGATAACATACTTTTATAAGATTCCAGCTCTTTGCAATTTAAGGTTCCTTTCATAACCATTTTTTTTAATATATCCATTGCCAACACAATGTTGGATTTTCCACATGCATTTGCTCCATAAATGACAGTCATTGGTAATACTCTTAACTTATTACCATTTACACTTTTATCTATCACATAATCATTATGCGTTTTCTGTTTACTTGAAAGCATTGTAAAAAAAGTCTCATCTTTAAATGACCTAAAGTTTTCCATTTTAAAGTTTAACAACATTTTTTTTGCATCTCCTTTCCATTTCTTTATATAATTATACATCATTATTGCTTTTTATCAACAATTTTATTGTTATTATATGCTAATTTGTTGCTATTTATACTCCACCTCCACTCTCCCGTCATCATACACATATATTCCCTGCACATATTCTTCCAGCATCTCTCGTGTCAGCTTCTCATAACCTAAATACTTCAACATCTGCTCCACCGGAACATTCTTTTTCATCAGGATTTCTTTCTCGTCGTTTATCAACTCATCCAGTTCCTGTACACGTTTCTGCAGTCGTTCTCTTTCTTCTTCCAACTGCTTCTTGGCTTCCATAAACTGATTCTGGTTCATCTGTCCCTCGTGATACTTCTCATAGTTCTGGCGGTTCTGGATTTTTATTTGTTCTTGACACTTTTCACAATCTGCACTTTCCGTCTTATAGGCTTCTATACTTTCCTCATGCTGTTTTCTCATGGATTGCTGCATCTGTTCTTGGCTGATATTCTGACGTAAGTAAGCCTTTATTTCTGCCAGCACGATATGCTCCAGCATTTTGTTATCCGCTTTCCCGGCAAAACACCCTGTATCTTCTTTTCCTTTACTGTAAGCACAGCTATAAAGGATATGACCATGAACCGGACTGCTTGAAGTCAGGCTTCTGCGACAATTCCCGCATTTTACATAGCCACCTAATAGTGTTGTTTCCCTGTCAAATTTGCTTTTCTTGGTGTATCTGATCTGCAGGGACTGTGCTTTCTCAAAGACCTCTTTTGATACGATCGGCTCGTGATGATTTTCCATCACTTTCCACTGATTTCTCGGTACCGGTACTTCTTTCCCTGTTCCGGGATCTGGAATCTTTGTCTTTCCATAGACCATACAGCCTATATAAGTTTTATCATCCACAATCTTCCGTATCATATCACTCGTCCACTGCAGTCCTCTTGATGCAGCTTTCTTGCTGTCTGATTTCTGTCGTCTGCTCATAGACTGCAAGGGAGTCAATACACCCTCTTCATTGAATAACTTACAAATCTCCATCTTGGAATATCGCTGATTGGTCAGTTCAAATACTCTGCGAATCACTTCCGCTTCGTCCTCTACAATCACCAGTTCTTTCTTATTTTCAGGATTGATTCGATACCCATAAGGTGCAGATCCACAGCAATACTCACCTTTTCCTCGTCTGGTACTGACTGCCGCTTTTACCTTTACGGACTGATCTTTCACATAAAAATCTGCTATCAGTCCTTTAAACTGTACTTCGATGTCTGAATTCTTTCCTTTATAATCTTTAGAATCATATCGGTCTGAGATAGAAATGAATCGTACTCCCAGGAATGGAAAAATCTGTTCCAGATAAGTTCCCATCTCAATATAGTTTCTGGCAAAACGTGAAAAATCTTTTACCACAATACACTGCACTTTGTTCTCTCTGGCAAGTTCCAGAACCTGCTTAATTGCCGGACGCTCCATACTGGAACCAGAATATCCATCGTCGTAGAACTCCTGAAAGGGCATAGCCACCAGTTCAGGAATATTGGAAATATAATCTTTTACCAGTTTTCTCTGATTGATAATGCTGTTACTTTCTCCCTCTGAATCATCTTCCATGGAAAGACGGTAATATCCAATAATCAGTTTCTGATCACTCATGTTCTACCGCCCCCTTAAACCCGAAGTTGATTTCCAGTCTGCCATCACCATATAGATACATACTTTCAATCAAGCCTTCTGCAAGTTCCGCATTGATTCTGGTTGTCCCATCCAGCTCCAGCAGGCTTCGTAAAAATCTGGCTTCTTCTTTCTGCTGTTTTTCCAGCTTTCGTATGGTCTGCTCCAGAGACTTCTTTCTCTCTTCACAAAACTCTTTCCAGTTATTACGGTCATCTTTCATTTCTATATAGGCTTCTTTGGAAAGTTCACCCTCTTTATATTTCATAAATGCCTGTGCCAGTTTTTCTGAACGTCTTTCCATATCTGCATCCAGTTTTCTGATCTCAGTTTGAATCTCATTGATTTTGGAAAGAAATACCGCACTGCTTATAGCAGACATATCCTTTTTCCGCAATCCAGATAACTGAAACTGTCTGGTCAGCTCCGAACGGACAATTTTCTGCAGCTTCTCCTCGGAAATAGATTTGTGACTACATTTTCTTTCATCCCGATACCAGGCAGCATTGCAAAAGTAATACACATTGCCTCTGTATCTACGTGTACACATTTTCCGCTTACAATCACCACAATAGAATACATTGTAAAATGCTCTTTCATCATCTTCCCACCCTGCAGTAGTTTTTGTTGCTTTCTGTTGTGCTGCTTTTAGCCTGACCTGTGCTTTTTCAAACAATTCTCTGCTAATAATTGGCTCATGGGCATTTGGCGTAATAATCCACTGGCTCTCGTCCAATATGTCACACCATTTTTCACCTCTTTGAAATCTGGATTCATATTTTCTCTGAACCAGATCACCATAATAATTATTTCGATTTAAAACCGCACGTATCGAAGAATTTCCCCACTGATGAAGGTTCTCTCCATCCTGACAGTACACATGATGATATTGGTTATAATCTGAAATCCGATGTACCCTATCCTCAAACAGCCTGTCAATAATGCCCTGTATGCCATCTCCCGAAGCATATTCTTCAAAAATCCTGCGGACAATCTTTGCAGCTTCCGGTTCCACCATCAACTTATAAATTCCATTTATCTTTTCCACACAATATCCATATGGAGCTGTAGATCCCACATACTCACCGTTTTTTTGTGCAATACGTTTCGCTGCCCGTTCTTTTGCGGAAATGTCTTTCGCATAAGCATCATTCACCAGATTCTTGATATTCATGGATAATTCCTGATTCTTGGCATCCGGTGCAAATGAATCATAGTTGTCACATACAGAAATAAACCGCACTTTCATAAAAGGAAGAATCTTTTCCAGATAGTTGCCAGTTTCGATATAATTTCTTCCAAATCGTGAGAAATCCTTTACCAGAATACAGTTTATTTTACCTTCCCTGACATCATTCATCATCCGTTCAAATCCCGGTCTGTCAAAATTTGTTCCGGTTTTTCCCAGATCAGAATAAATGTTATATACAGCAATTTCATACTCTCTGTTCGGATTTTCATTGTGCTTCTGAATGAACTCTTTTATCAGCGTAACCTGTGTTTCAATAGATTCTGACTTTTTTTCATCACTGTCTACGGATAATCTGACATAAATTGCAGCCATACATACCGGAATCCCAAGAACTTTCTTCTCTGTGTTTTTCTTATATCTTTTTGCTGTCCTTGCCATTTATTCCACCTCTTTCCTGCACTCTGTCCGGTGTTCCGCATAAAACCGTCTTATGACTTTCATTTTCTCAATCATATCCTGATAACGGATATGAATTTTGATCTGTTTGTTTTCATAAATATAGATTTTATCTACGGTCAGTGCCAGCAATGTGCGATCCAGTTCTTTGATTTCCAGTGATTTCTTCCAGTCCTCCAACTGAACAGTTGCAGACACTCCACCCTCAAACATTTGCTTTACCAGCTTTTTCTGATTTTCAATCATCTGCTCCAGTTCTTCACATTTTCTTCCGTAACTTTCCCGAAAATCATCGAACTCCTCTTTGCTGATCAGTCCCTCTTTCAAGTCATCACCTAAAGACGCTTTCAGACTGTAATAGCGGTTATATTCTTCCTGCAACTTACTAATCTGCGTATCATAACCGATTACCTGATCGTAACTGACTTTCATTTCACAAAGTTCTTCCATAATCATCTGATAGTCTACGAAAAGTGCCGTATATGCCTGAATCTCTTTCAATACAATCCTTTTCAGCACCTCTTCCGGAATACTGTGTCTGGTGCAATCTCCACCTTTGTTCTTTGTCTGGCAGATATAAAAGGCTTTTTTCTTCCCCTTATACTGATTTACCCTGCGTATCATCGGTGTCTTGCAATCTCCGCAAAACACAAATCCCGAAAAAAAGTTTGCACTGTCTGATGTTTTCGATGCCCTACCATCATATTGAAGCAGCTTCTGAACCACATCAAAATCATTCTGCCTGATAATTGCCGGATGCGTATTTTCTACTTTCACCCACTCTGATTCTGGCTTATCCAGGCGTTGCTTTACTTTATAGCTGATTCGTTCCTGCTTGCCCTGTACCATGTTTCCAATATAGACTTCATTTGTCAGAATCCTTTTGATCTGCACTGCCGACCATTTCGGTGTATCTGAACTATGGAATCCGGAATTGTAATTTTCACCATTTGCCTTTTTATATTCTTTTGGCGACTGCACATGACGTACATTCAGTTTTTCTGCGATTGCTCCAAGACTGAATCCATCAATTTTCCATGAAAATATTTTTCTTACAATATCCGCTGCATAAGAATCAATCACCAGACAATTCTTATTCTCCGGATCTTTGCAGTAACCATACGGGGCAAATGCTCCAATAAATTCACCTTTTTCACGTTTGATTTTCTGGTGGCTTCGCACTTTACCGGAAATGTCCCGGCAATAGCTTTCATTTACAAAATTTTTGATCGGAACTACAAATGACTTCTCTGAAAAATCTGCTGTTTTACTGTCGAACTGGTCTGTAACTGAAATAAAACGCACATTTAAAGCCGGGTAGGTCTTTTCGATCCATCGCCCGGCTTCTATATACTCTCTTCCGAATCTGGATAAGTCTTTTACAATCACACAGTTTACTTTTCCAGCTTCTATATCAGTTGTCATTCGTTTAAACTCAGGTCGGTCAAAATTTCCTCCTGAGTATCCGTCATCCACATATATATCAAAGATCTGAATATCCGGCTGGCTTTTTACAAAGCTCCGAAGTAACTCTCTCTGATTTGCAATGCTGTTGCTCTCTGACTTCGCACCGCCCTCTTCCATATCATCTTTCGATAATCGAAGATACAATGCAGCATCGTATATATCTGGCATATTCATTTGCATCTGTTCCATTTTACATCGCTCCCAACTTACTTATTCCATTGAATTTGAAGTCAGAAACCATGTATCACGTTCATTTTCCCTGACTTCACATTAACATAACATCTGTAGCTTCGCAAGATATTTTTTCAAGACTTGCATCTAATACATCAACTCCGTTCTTTTTCTTAGATAATCACTGATCGCATCTGTAGCATCCATTTCTCCTGTCATTTCCACGACTACCACATACCCTTCATTCATGTGAGCATACGGCTGATCGCCGGATTTATCCAGAAAAGTTTCCACTTTCTCAGAAATAGCTTTATCCATATCAGGAATTAAATCTTCAATGTCCTTTAACTGCTCCAGATTAACACTGGAATCTATTACTGACTGATTCACCATGATGCTCACCTCTTTTCCAACATATTCTTTGTATAAGTCGTCCTATACCTACAATTTTCTCAATCACATCACCTTACCTTTCGCATTTTGTTCTCAAATTTTATCTATTACTATGGCATTGCATATTCTGTTCGGCGTGTTGGCTTCCATTCGTATAATCTGTTGTCAGCGTTACATCCAACCTCTATCAGAATATTTCTGAATGCTGGCAGCTTCTTCGCAAACTTACCAGCCGTTTCCGGAGTATCTTCGACGCTCGCCCATAAAATCATTTACAGGGTTATGGCATCTGTGAGATCAGATTATACAGCTCATGTAATTTTCAAGGTACAAAAGAGTTTTTTTGAATATCCTTTCACTTATTACAGCCTGGAAACACCAAAATGTTGTTCACTTCAAAAAAATCCTCTCACTAATAAAGCCTGACAGAAGGATTTTACCAACCTCATTTTGCAATAATTTGCAAAAAGTATTTATCCTCATCTGTACATTCGCTTTCATGCGAACCTTTATCGTACTGTCATTTTAATTCGCATTCATGCGAATGTCAAGTGTTTTGTTCGCTTCAATGCGAATCTTTCTGTTTACATTCACTGTTTTTGGTAGTAAAATGGATTTATCAAAAAGAAAGTGGGAAATCTGATATGACAATCGGTGATAAAATAAAAAAAATCCGGACATTCCGGAATATGACACAGGCAGAACTTGGTGCTGCCCTCGGTTGGGGCGATAAAGGTGCAAATCGTCTTGCCCAATATGAAACGAATTACCGGGTTCCCCGCAAAGATCTGGTAACTGAAATGGCTAAGATTCTGGACGTAAACCCACTGACACTACATGAGCCAACCACGATGGACGCCTCTGAACTGATGGAAATTCTGTTCTGGATTGATGAATTTAATCCCGGCATGATTAATCTCTTTCAACTAGAGACATATCCAGGTGAAAAATCAAATTCCAGTGACGATGCCGCTATCCGCTACCATGATTCTGATAGCTGGCCTGCACATTCGCCTGTTGGTATGTGGTTTAATTATAGAGTTCTCAACGATTTTCTGAAAGAATGGACTCTTAGAAAAGAAGAACTGAAATCTGGTGCGATTACCAGAGATGAATATTTTGAATGGAAAATTAACTGGCCACAGACTTGTGATGATTGTGGAAAACGGAAACCCTCAAAACAGTGGCGGAAATCAAACGAATAGAATTTAGTGAAACTTAGCAAAACTTAAATTCACTGTATTTTTTCTCTTTGCTCAAAAAAGGCACTGCAAACCAATAATTCTATGGTTTTCAGTGCCTTTTGTTCTATACACTAAGTTTCCAATTTGCTGCTTCCGTCTGCAGATCAACCAGCTTACGATATAGACCATTTTTCTTCATAAGCGTATCATGGTTTCCTTTTTCTGCCACAACACCTTTATCCAGAACAACGATCTGATCCGCTGCTTCAATCGTTCTCATCCTATGAGCGATTACCAGAACTGTCTTCCCACTGACTAGTTCAGATATCGCTTCCTGTATCTGTGTTTCACTGTCCACATCTAAAGAAGCAGTTGCTTCATCCAGTAAAATAACAGGTGCATCTTTTAAAAGTGCACGGGCAATGGAAAGACGTTGGCACTCCCCGCCAGAAAGCGTAGAACCATTTTCTCCGATTACCGTCTGATAACCCTGCGGCAATTTTTCGATAAAATCATGACATTTTGCAGCCTTTGCTGCAGCAATAACATCCTCATCACTTGCACCTTTTCGTCCGACACGGATATTTTCCATAATTGTATTATTGAAAAGAACAACATCCTGAAAAACAATCGAAAAATCTTTCATCAATGCGACCGGATCAATTTTTGCGATATCTGCACCACCAAGTGTAATTTTCCCACCATCCACGTCATAGAATTTAGCTGCCAGTTTTGCTATGGTGCTCTTACCACCGCCGGATGGTCCTACTAATGCAGTCACCTGTCCCTGTTTTGCAGTAAAAGATACATCTTTTAAAACTGTTTTTCCTGTTTCATAAGAAAACTTCACATGGTCAAAAATCACATCATATCCTTTGGTGTGATACTCTGTCTGCCCGTTTTCTAACGGATATTCCTGGATTTCTTTCAAGCGTTTTACCTGTAAATTCACACCAAAAAGTTCTGCCATATTCGCCATAGCTCCAGAAAGTGGATCATACAGACGGGAGGCTGCGATCAAATATAGAATATAAGTAAACAGATCAATTTTTTCCTTTAAAATCAGCGAACTTCCCACAACAATAACCGTTGCCAGTCCAAGCCGTAAGACCATCTGACCGGTTGTAAGAAGACTCGCACTGACCATTTCACTGGAAATCTGCGCTTTTTCTGCTGCATCCAATTTCGCATCCAGTTTCTCCAGATAAGTTTTCTCCTGATTACATGCCTTAATATCCTGTACCGTTTCCAGACATTCCTGTATTCCTTCTGACAAATCAATTCTTGTTGTCATATATTTCTTTGCAAGCAGTTCCTGCCACTTGCGTGAAAGAAGAACAATTGCAAATGCCACCGGTGCAACCCACAAAAGAGCAATTCCCATTTTCCAGTTCATAACAAGAAGTACCAGACACACAATACTTGTAGAAATAAGTGCTCCAAAAAATTGCGGAACTGTATGGGAAAACGCATGCTCAAAACTGGCACAGTCGCCCATAATTGTACTTGTCAGATCAGCAAGGTCACGTTCATGGAAAAATCCAAGCGGTAACGTCCTGAGCTTTTCTGCAAGTGTAATGCGTCTACGTTCACTTTCCTCATAGGTACCAATATAGGCTTTTGTATACTGCAGATAATGAAGGACAAAAATAATCACTAAAATGATAATTCCAACAACTGTATATCCTGCAAATCCTGCCACTTTTTCTTCCATTCCAAGAGCCATAGGAAGCATCGTATTTAATACTATTGCAAGTAGGGCAACCGGGAGCATCAGACTGATATTTGCCAGTACAGAATAAACAATTGCTTTAAAAAGATCCTTTGCACCCTGGACACTCAGAGCGTATTTTTTCTGTAATCTGTTAATCATGATTTTCCTCCTTTCTCACAGTCGTTCCAACCTTCCAGATAATCTGTGTCTGATATTCTTTCCACATGGATGCGTAGACACCATTCTGTTTCAGCAATTCATCATGATTGCCTCGTTCTATTATTTTTCCATCACCAAAGACCAGAATCATATCTGCATCCTGAATCGTGGACAGACGATGTGCAATCATAAGTACTGTTTTTCCGCTGGTCAGTCCTTCAAAGGCAAGCTGGATCTGATGCTCATTTTCCGCATCTGCAAAAGCTGTCGCTTCATCAAGTATAATAATTGGTGCATCTTTCAGAATTGCACGTGCTAATGCAATCCGCTGATTTTCACCACCCGACAGATAGGTTCCTCCACTTCCAACTATAGTATCCAAACCATTTGGAAGTCTCTCTATGATATCCTGACATTGTGCTGCTTCTGCCGCTCTCATCACTTCTTCACGTGTGGCATCTGGCCTGGAAGCTCTGATATTTTCAAGTAAGGTATCATTGAAAAGACGGGTGTTCTGGAACACAAATGCAATCTGATCCATGAGGTCATTTTTAGCAATCTCACGAACATCCACACCACCCACTAAGACGTCTCCTTCCTGCACATCATAAAAACGTGGAATCAGACTGGCCGCTGTAGATTTGCCACTACCGGAAGCTCCGACTAATGCAATTTTCTTACCATCAGGGACTTCGAAGCTTACATGATACAATGCTTTTTTCTTAGCACCTGGATAAGTAAAAGAAACATCCTCGAATACAACAGAAGCATCCTTTGGCTGTTTTTGTGTATTTGATTCTTTAAGCGGTTTTTCCTGCAAAATTGCTTCTATTCTGCTTACTGCACTTTTTGCCGCCATTAACTGTTCGCTTGCAAACATGATTCGATTCATCATTGTTGTACAAACTGGCGTAAACAGACTGTAAAACAGGAAATCTAAAAACAGTTTCTGACGATCCGCCTGTCCACTTGCTGCCGAAAAAAGCATCAGTGCAGTCGGGATCAGCAAAATAAAAGTTCCATTTAAAGTAATGTTAAATCCCGTCAATGGGATACGACAGCAGATTGCATATCCACTGGCATATTTTTTGTATTCTTCAATCGCTGCATGAAAGTTTTTGAATGAGTAAATGGTTTGCTGGAATACCTTTACAACCGGGATTCCACGAACGAATTCTACCGCTTCTTTATTCATATTTTCCAGTGCGGTCATGTATCCCGACATAAAATCGGCATTATCTCCACCCATCATTTTCTTTAAGAAAAATACACTGATTGCCAGTGGAATCAAACAACAGATTCCAAGTCTCCAGTCAAAGACAAACAACAAACTGATGACTGCAACCGGCATAACAACTGCACCGGTCAGATCCGGCAACTGATGTGCCAGAAACCCTTCGGTCAGTCCAGCATTGTCATCAATAATTTTCCGAAGTCTGCCACTGGCATTCTGACTGAAATATCCAAGCGGTAACGTGACAATATGGTGCATTGCCTCTTTTTTCATATTGGTAGCTGTACGAAATGCTGCCAGATGCGAACAACATAATGCTACAAAATATAATAAAATACTAAGTAACGAAAATGCTACTGCAAGCCACGCATAATGCCCACTGGAAGCTGCCAGTGACAAATCTCCCTTTTTCATCGCATACAAGATATCCCGAATCACAAACCAGATACAGACAAATGGAATAATAGAAAGCACCGTGGATATTCCTGCCAGAATGCAGCTGGCAATAGTCAACCAATGACGTTTCCCTGCAAATCCCCACATCCGGGATAACTCGGCATTTTTCTTTTTGCTCATGACCTTATATCCTCCTCAAAAAGCCGGTGGCATCAGAATCTCTCCGATTTCCACCGACTCAAATTTATTTTCACTATTCAGACAGATTCTCTTTACAGAATAACTGTATACAGTTCTCAACATCGGCTTTCGTATAGTCAACAGAAATTCCTGCTGCCAGCCAATAAGCATATTCACCTGCATCATATTTTTCCAATGCATCCAGGTCACTTCCATATCTGAACTCAATGTGCCATGTAGTTTTCATCGTATCCGGAGCGATACAGAAATAGGTAAACTCGCCGGAATCAGCATCATCACTTTCGTAGATGTACAGACCACGCGTTTCTTCCATACCTACGTAATGATAAGAATGACTGAATACATCATTCCCCTCTTCATCCACACCAGATATTGTTGTTCCGTCAAACGTGAACTGATCTATATTCTGTAAAAATTCACAGTCGTATGCCATATTTCCATCCTTGTAGGTTTCCACTGCTTCTTCACCGGTGACTGTTCCAGTTACCATAGAAGACATTTTTTCAACAGCCGCCTGAGCATTATCCTCTCCTACAATTGCAGCACTGTCATCGAGCCACAGCTGATCGTATTCATCTGCCAGAATAACCGGCCACAGTTCCTGATAAGTACCTTTCAGATCGCATAAAAGCTGATCTGCTGCATCCTGATTCTCATCAGTTTCACTTTCCTTCTGTACGCTTGTAGTCTGTTCTTCTGTAGCACTGTTTTCTGTTTGCTTTGTTTCAGATGTGCTACTGCTTGTATTTCCACATCCCGTCAATAAAGAAATAGACAAAGTTGCTGCTAAAAACAAACTTGTTAATAATTTTCTCTGTTTCATTATAATCCTCCTAAATAAAAAATATGCATTAGTTAGTATTATCTAACCAATACATATTTTATCTGGTACTAATATGAAACTCAATGACCTGGCAGACTAGTTTCTATCCAATCAGACATTCTTTTTATACTCCGTTGGTGTCATTCCATATTCACCTCGAAATGCCGAAGTAAATTTATTGGGATTTGTATATCCGATTTCTGTTGCGATTTCACCTACAGATAAATTCCCCTCCCGTAATAATTTTTCAGCAATTTGTAAACGATAAGTCCGGAGATACGCATAAACAGGTGCACCATACATTCCCTTAAAACAACGTTTCATTGCCGTAGGTGATATTTCAAAACGCTCTGCCAACTCCTCAATTGTATAATGTTCTTTGATATGTCCTACAATAAAATCATGAATCTGTCTGGTACAGTTCCTTTGCGATTTTGAGAAATAAACATAGTCGTTCTTAATCCTGTCAAAATCCATTTCTGTTAGTATCAATAAAAGCTCCAGAAGCTTTATTCTGATATAACTAGGCTTTATATGTTCCTGAACAGTATATAATTCCGAAAATATATGTTGGACAGTTTCATTTGCACGAACCATATAAAAATCCTGTTTTCCTGCAAACTCTGAAATTCGGGTAAGATTAATAGAAAGAAGTTTCAAGATTCTTCTCATCTCATCTGTAATTTCTTCCAACTCAATCGTTATCGTTATCCCATGATAATGGGAAGTAGGAAATGTTGATGTATGTGATTTCTTATGCAAGGTACAAATGGATAAATTTCCCGCTGCCATATAGCAATAACTACGCTCTCCAAACGCACACTCACACCGCCCCTCCCGACAATAATTAATTTCAATAAATCCAGGACGTGGACTCTGCATCTTATTACAATATTCCATATGCATATCATTATAGACCAGCTCCATTCCTGGAAATGTCTGATATACGGCGATATCTCCTGTACCACTTTCATTCTCAAGATGAAATCTTGAACATATAGCATCTTCTTTTTTTCTCCGGACAGAAGATCCATATAAATCAACACTTCTGAAATCCGATTCCACTTCCGAAGACGCAAAAAGTATATCTCCAGCAACCTTATATGGATTGTCCTCTGTTGTTACTGTTCTCATATTACACCTGTCCACTTTCTTCCGCTGCTTTTCTTACTTTTGTCTCCTCTTTCATAAAACATCATAGCTTATCTCCTTCAGCAATTAGTTTTATCTAACTTTCTCATATAAAAAAATGTTACCTTATAAAGCTCCAGTCCCTACAATAGGTAACATCGTTTGAGTTTCTATACTCTTTCAGTGTAACACCGTTAGGACTGACTGACAAGAAAATATAGAAATTCATTATAGCAAATAAATTCGATTTATTGTTCAATAGCCAACATTCTTATTATTCAAATATATTCTAATCAGAACAGCCCCTACATTTATGACAAAAATCACAAACAGCAGATTAAATGGCAAATATTCCCGTATCAAGTTTCCTAATACCGCAATAAAGGAAAAGCTGGCTATCAAAACCATTTTATAAATATCATCCCATATCTTTCGATACCATTCAATTCCGCCCCATACAAGAAATACCCCCCCCCAACACCCCCCGCCATAATCACAGCACTTGAAAATATTCGTTCAAAAACTACCTCTCCCGTAGAATATCCCATATAATCCAGCTGTTCAAACCATATCGCATACTTTCTGCACCAATTAACTGGCAACATGATCAGTTGCATTAAATCCCTTTGAAATGCTCCATTCTGAATAAGTGAAAAGAATATGACACAAAGATATCCCCAAGCCCAGAAAAACTGTATTTCTTTCATATCCTCCATTTCCGATTTTGCTTTTCTCCTGGCTTTTTGTATCTCCATATCTGCCCGTTTCTTTTCCCTTTCAGCCTGATACTCTGCCTGTCTTGCCTGTTTTTCTGCTTCTTCCTGTTTTTGCTGTGCCTGTTCAACCGCTTTCACCGACGATTGGTTCACCTGTGTCTGTAATTTAGAGTTCCGGTCCCGAACGTCTTTTATTTCTTCTTCGAGATGCTCTTGCTCGCTCCTGCTCATCAATCCGTTTCTGTTCCTCAAGTCGTCGTTGCTCTGCTGTAAAGACTGATTGAGTTTCCGCATTTCGGACAGTTCTGCTGTCATCCGCTGAATTTCGGCGTTCGACATTTGCATTTCTTCTTGCATTTCGTGATTCTCGAAGAATAGCTTCTGTTTTTCCATTTTCAGCTTGTGTGTTCTTTCCTGAAATTTCTGGATAAACTCGTTCACCTTCTGATTTCTCACCTGTAACTCGTCTCTCTCTTCCGTCACTAGCTCCAGTGACGCCACCTGCTCCTTCGCAAGCTGCTTCCACTTGTCGGTAGTATCCGGCAAGTTCTTCATCTGATCTGCTGTCTCTGTTGGCTGAATCTCTGGCTTTTTTCCTATTTCCATTAAATTCATTCTCTAGTCCCTCCTTGCTGATATCCAGATGAAATGTTTTTGACAGATTGCTGTCTCGCACTTTCTTTCCATCCTGATTCTGAAATGTGATGTGCTTCCGTTTCTCTGTCCAGTTTACGTTCCATCCGAACTGCTTCATTTTTTCTATAAACTTTTCTTTGCTGATACAATTTTCCAGTGCCTTTAACACTGCCATTGCACAATCCGCTACAAAGCTGTCTTTCACCTGCTGACGGAACAGGTTATATTTATCTTTGCTCCATGCAATGACTTCCCCTTTTTCAATCTGGCTTCCATCAAAGTGCTTTCCTTTCTCGGCAACTGTCAGTCCATGTTCCCGGCACATCTGATTGGTAAGCTGTTTCATACGTTCCAGATCTTTTCTGGTGTTATGCAGCTTTCTCCCATCTTCATAACTCACTGAATTAGTAACCAGATGGCAGTGGATATGGTCTTTATCCTTATGCACAGCCACTAAGGTCTGGAATCCACTGAACCAATTTTCTGCAAACTCTTTTCCAAATTCTAATGCCTGCTCCGGAGTAATCTGCTCGTCCTTATGCCAGGAAATAATGTTGTGGGCATACATTCTCCCTGTATCTTTATTCCACATCTTCTTTTCTTCCAAAAAGGTTCTGTACACCAGATCATAATTAATCTCGTCATGACAATACGGACCTGTTACATAGGTAAATAATTCGTTGGTCTTGTCCTGTCGCAAAACATATTCGATGCAGTTTCTCATTGCTCCATGTGTATTTGTCCGCTTATTAATCGTCTTATTAATAGCCATATCTTTTCACTCTCCTTCCGGTACTTAAGAATATTTTTATTGAGGAAATACAGCGTACTGTCATTTGGAACTTCTCCATCTGTATGCAGCTTTCTTGCAATCTGATTGATATTTGTAGTAGCTCCCCGAAGCTGACTGAGAATATCTGCAAACATCTGGTTCAATCTTTTTAATTCTTCCACTTCCTCTGTAGAAGCTATCTTCAAATCTGCGATTGCTTTTATTACAACTTCCTGCTGTGTTCTTCCGGATTTCTTTACTTTGCTTTGAAGTAGCTCATATTCCTCTTTATTCATCCGTATAGTTACTGTATGATTTCGTTTTCTCATAGGCTTTTATTTCCTTTCTCTGCTTGATTTCTGCTCTATATTTACAACCACAGCGTTATGTCTAAATTAACAGGGGATTCCATAAGGGGATGTGTAACGTTCCCCTTTGGTAGATGCAAGACAACGTCTTAGCCAATCCGTGGCAATCTGAGAAGAAGTATCCAGTGGATATTTCTAACACAGAATTACCACCATTGGCGTGCCAGGGTTCCAAGGGGCAGAGCCCTCTGGCAAGTTTAGGAACAGCCCAAAGGCTGGCTCCGGTGCATAGTGGCTTGCCACTTTGCGAAACTTGCCTGTCATCTCCCCACTACTGAAGCAACACTAGCCAAGCAACATTTTCCCCACTGCATTATCAAATCTAAATGGAGATGACGGTGGTTTTGTGGTGCAGGGACAGACTGTGGAAGAAATAGAAAAGCTCCCATTTCGATAGATTTTCTCTTTCTGAAACAGGCTGTTCATGCATCACTCCGATGCGAAGTATCGGACAATCATGTGCCGTATCCGGCACTCTATTCTTTTCTTCGCCTTGCTTGTTCAATCCACCCATCTGCCAACGCTTTTCTGTTATATTTTCCTGTTATTTCTGTCTTTCTTTTTCTGGATCTCTTTCCATTTCTGCTAAAAGACATAAAAATAGCAGTCATAAACATTTCTCCAATTCATAATGTCTGAAATGTCACCACTGCCATTGTCTTTTTCTGCTATTCTGTTTTTGTAAAGCTATTCCTTACTGTCAGTCTGTTTTCCTGTTACTGCTATTTCATAACCATCTAAAAACTGTCTGCAAAATCCAGTGCTGCATCCATATCAGCTTCTTTCTCCCAGTCCAGATTATCTT
>ERZ780151.1330-NODE-1330-length-18612-cov-8.967398_pt1 | contig 18612 bp, 22 predicted proteins | sample MGYA00510983_ERZ780151 | MGnify/ENA primary metagenome ERZ780151 (study PRJEB29588, sample SAMEA2144623) | human gut metagenome | biome: human gut; feature: human-associated habitat; material: faeces | place: Denmark | collected 2008/2010 ... | reverse complement strand
AAACTCCTTAAAATATTTTCACAAGAGGCACTCCTATGGGGTGCTTTTTGCGTTGGAAAACAAAAAAAGGCGGTGCTGAATTGAATAATAAACAACGCTATGAAAATTTACAGCACGGCTTTTATGCTGGTGCAGGTAAATATGATATACCTCAGCTGACAGGCTCAAAGATTACAGATTTTCCTGAACTTATTGGCTTTAATTATGCAAAGACGACAAAGAACAGGCAGAATAAGGGAGTACATTTCTTTCTTGATGATTATCAATTTCTCAGGCTTTGGAACAATCCGACCGCCTATCTTGATATTCTCAAAGGTTTCAGATGTGTCCTTACTCCTGATTTTTCACTATATGCTGATTTTCCGACAGCAATGCAGATATACAATCATTACCGCAAGCATTGGCTCGGTGCGTTTTGGGAAGATAACGGAATTGAAGTTATTCCAACTATATGTTGGAGCGACGAAAAGTCATTCAAATGGTGTTTTGACGGAGAACCTAAGGGTGGCACGGTGGCAGTATCATCTATAGGAACACAGAATGACAATGCTGCAAAAGCCGCATTCATATCAGGTTATGAGGTTATGTGCGAAAAACTTAGACCGGAAACTATATTGTTTTACGGCAATGTTCCAGACGAATGCAAGGGGAATATTGTACACATAAAAGCGTTTCAGGATAAATGGAAAGGAGCCAGGATAAATGGGTGGTAGAGGAAGTTCGAGCGGAATAGGTGTTGCTAGTGGTACAACGTCAGAACAACGAACAGTTATGAAACGTTTCGAAAATGTTGCTAAAAAGAATGGATATTCAAAACCTGTTTTTAAAAAGCAGGGTGACGGTTCTATCTCGTTTGAATACTCAAGAGCAACCACTGTTCAAAAAGTTCATGGCGGCAGAATGCAATCAGCAGATAAAAATGATATTTATCAAAGAACGAAGACTCATCACGGCACGATCGGTAAAGATGGACTCGTATTGCGAGGTAAGACAACAGCAAACGACAAGCTCATAAAGCTTGGAAAGAAATAACATAGCGGCTGCATTTTGCGGTCGCTTTTGCGTTGCACGGAGGTATACAATGCCAATACCAAGACCAGACCGAAGCGGTTCACACCAACAGCAGTTCCGTATCAACAAGAAGAAAATCTACGCTACCCAAACAGTTTGCGGTATCTGTGGTAAGCCTGTTGATTTTTCATTGAAATATCCGCACCCACTGTCAGCTTGCATAGATCATATCATACCCATTGCCAAAGGCGGTCACCCTTCGGACATTTCAAACTTGCAGTTGGCACATTGGTGTTGTAATCGCCAGAAATCTGACAAATTGGTGGAAAAACAGGTGTTTGACCAGTCTCTTGACCTGATTTCCAACCGAGTTTTACCACAATGCTACGATTGGAAGAATTTTTAACAAATTATTGACAATATGGGGGGTATGCCCCCTTTTGAGGTCAAAAATGACGTTCACCGCCGCACTGCTTATATTTCTCGCAGGATTGAAATAACTGGAAAGGATATACAAGATGAGCGAATACAAAGGCATGGCATATTTGAAAAAGAAGCTTTCTTCAAAGGCTTCGAGGGTCAATGTGCGCTATGACTACTATCACATGAAGAACGGCCTTACTGACATGGGCAAAATGATACCACCAAGCTATAACTGGATGCGTCCTGTGCTAGGCTGGTGTGCAAAAGCTGTTGATACCCTTGCGGACAGAATAGTATTTGACAGCTTTGAGGACAACACTTTCTACGTCAACGAGATATTTGACAACAATAATCGTGACGTGTTCTTTGATTCAGCCATTCTCTCAGCGTTGGTGTCCTCTTGTTGTTTTGTGTATATCTCGGCTGATGAAACAGGCTATCCACGCTTACAGGTCATTGATGGCAGTAACGCTACTGGCATTATCGACCCTATCACAAATATGCTTCGTGAGGGCTATGCAGTGCTTGACCGGGACAACAATTTCAACCCCACCATTGAAGCCTACTTCACAGCCGAACAGACAGAGATATATCGCAGAGGCTATGATGTTGAGATCTATGACAATCCTGCACCTTACCCTCTGCTTGTACCTATCATATACCGCCCTGACGCCGTTCGTCCTTTCGGTCACAGCAGGATATCAAGGGCGTGCATGGAGCTTGTGCAGGAGGCTATGAGAACGCTCAGGCGGTCGGAAGTATCAGCCGAGTTTTACAGTTTCCCACAAAAATATATACTTGGTCTTTCGGATGATGCCGAGAAAATGGACAAATGGGGTGCAACAATGTCCTCACTGCTGACTATCACCAAAGATGATGACGGCGGCAATCCTACTGTCGGACAGTTTCAGCAGCAGTCCATGTCACCATACTCTGAGCAACTTAAGTCTATAGCTTCGCTGTTCGCCGGAGAAACAGGGCTGACTCTTGACGACTTGGGCTTTGCGACGTCCAATCCTGCCAGCTGTGAAGCTATCCGTGCAGCACACGAAAATCTCAGGCTTACCGCACGCAAGGCACAGAGAACGTTTGGAAGTGGTTTCCTTAACGTGGCTTATCTTGCCGCTTGCGTTCGTGATAACATGGCCTATATGCGCTATGCTTTCAGTGACATCAAACCGCAGTGGCTTCCTATTTTTGAACCTGATTCTGCGGCACTCTCGGGTGTGGGCGACGCTATTTTGAAAATTAATCAGGCTGTTCCTGACTATCTGGGTGCAAAGGGTATCCGTCAGCTCACAGGCATAGAGGGTGAAAACAATGGCTGATATCGGTGCAGAACTGCTTGGAAAAATTCGTGCCGAGTTTCAAAATTCGTGCAAGGCCGACAAGTACATTCAATCTGTCTTGAAGAAAATAGAGGGCGGCACTGCGAAAATGGAAGAAGTCGCCCTATTATCGAAACAGCTCGGGTTTAGAGTTTCTCAGGCTATCGGTACACACGTCAACGTAGCGGCATTGCCTGACGGCAAGATGTACTACAACATTGCCGATACCATACTCACGGGCGTGCTCAAGGACAATTACGATGTTATAAACTCTGCTGCCGCAGAATGCCAAAAAGCACTTGACAGCCAAGCAGGCATAAACATCACACCTCAACAGGCTGCTTTCCCTACCGAGCGTGTGCAGGCAGTAGTTAATGCGGCTTCTGTACCGGATATTGCAGAAGATAAGATGATACGGCGAATGACAGCTCCGGCGCAGAACATCACTGAGAGTTTTTACAACGATTATGTGCAAACAAACGTCAAGTTTCGTTCTGACGCAGGACTTGATTGCTACATTATCCGCAACGATCACGGCGGCTGTTGTGAATGGTGCGCAAAGCTGGCAGGCAAATATCATTATCCTGAAGATGTTCCGAAAGATGTTTACCACAGGCATGATAACTGCGGCTGTACCGTTACATATCTTAACGGCAGAAAGGCTCAAAACGTGTGGGATAAGACCAAGTGGAACGTTTCTGACGATGAACTTGAACGCATGAAAAAGGCTGGGGCAAGAGAGCCTGTCAGACTTGTTGACAAATCGAAAAAAAGTGGTATAATGAAATCAGGAAGAAACCTTGAACGAAAAGAGCAAAACATAGGTGCGTTCTCAACGTTGACAGTGCCAATGCAGAAAAGAGAAATTCTGAACATATGTAGAAAATATTCTATTGATACTAGCGGAATAACCTTTAAGATTCAGCGTTCTGAAAAACTCCTTGCACTCCCTTTTTATGGCTCAACAGACTATAATAACATAGGAAGAATAGACTTGTTCCCAAGTGCATTTTCTTCTGAAGAGGAATTAGTAAAAACCATATTGCATGAAAAGTGCCACGTTTTACAGCTAAAGAAACATGGCAAAGCATATGCTCAGCAAAACTTAGATTTAATGGAAAAACAAGCTTATAGGTTTGAACGATTATTTTATAGCTTGGTTACAAAGAGGTGATAGTATGAAATGGCTTGACAATCTAGCGAGTATAAAGCAGCTCCATAAGGCAGGCAAATGCCCATATTGCGGACAAGAAAATACAGATTACAGATTGCTTGAAATAAGCAGTGGTAAAGGATATGGAGATGTTTGGTGCAATGACTGTAAAAAAGCTTTTCATATTTCTCGTATAGAAGTATCAGAGACAGACATTCGAGAAAAGCAGTTACCTCCTGAACTCAAATATTAGTTAATAACCGCTCCGCTACGGCGAGGCGGTATTTTTATACCCAAAATCAGAAAGGACGGATATTATGGACGAAAAAGCAATAGAAATTGTGAAAGATTACATTGGAGAACATCTTGATAAATCAGATATAAAGCCTGATTTTGAAGTTTATACAGTATGGAAATGCAAGGCATTGCAGAACTGGAAATACTTGCTTTCAAGTACTCTCTTTGACGGTATGTATTACGAGTTGACATATAACGGTGATAAGAAAGAATGGTATCTTGATGCATACAAGAAATTTGAGAACAAGGTCATTAGAGGATAATAGTTGTTCAAACATCGGAATCAAGCACCTTAAAGGGTGCTTTTCTTATGCCAAAAATGAGGTGTTGATAATGAGTGATAGCCATTCAAAACTGGCTTATCAGAAAACGCTAAGAAAACTTTTCGGAGGTAATGACGAAAAGAAAGTGTTTATAATTAGCGGAAGTCCAGGCAGCGGTAAGAGCTATTATGCCGAAAAACATAAAGGTGAAAACGATATTGTCTTTGATATGGACAAAATATGCTCTGCTATTGACGGAAAGAACGTCCACGACGATCACAGCAATATATTTGATATTGTTCTTAATTTGCGTAATACAATTTTTGAAGATATTGCTGCTAGAAAAGGAACGTGGGGAAATGCTTTTATTATATCTTCGTCCCCGGACGAAAAGTATATAAGTGACTTGTCAAATAGACTTGACGCTGAAATCGTTAAAATGCCTGCAAATCTTGATAAGTGCATAAGCAATCTATCAAATGACCCAACGAGAGCAAAAACTCTTGAAAGAGATATAAAGCTTGCAAAAAGCTGGCACACAAAACAAGGACAGGAGGTAATCTGCTATTGAGGATAAGAGAGTCGGCAGGCAGACCCCCACCATATCGGTAGTGTTGCCATATGAGCAGACCAAAGGCAATGAGGCTATCGCAATGTACAACAAATCGGGGCGCACTGCACAGGAATGGCAGGAGTTAATGCTTTATGACATCATGGCGGTGGACGATGAGGGCTTGTGGAAGCATATGAAATTCGGCTGGTCGATACCAAGACGTAATGGCAAGTCGGAACTGCTTATAATGCGTGCGATCTATGGTCTGCAAAACGGCGAGCGTGTTCTTTACACCGCCCACCGAACTACAACATCACATTCGGCATGGGAGAAGATAATCGACCTTATTACAAAAATGGGCTTTCTTGAAAAAGAGGACTTCAAGACTACAAAACAGATGGGCTTGGAGCGTATACAATGGCTCAAAGGCGACGGAATTATCAACTTCCGTACACGTTCCAGCAAAGGCGGACTTGGCGAGGGCTATGACCTGCTTATCATAGATGAAGCACAGGAATACACCACAGACCAAGAAACAGCCCTAAAATATACCGTCACAGACAGTCGCAACCCTCAGACGTTGATGTGTGGAACACCTCCAACGATGGTGTCTGCCGGCACAGTTTTCACAAAATACCGACAGAAGACGATATCAGGCAAAGGCGGTGACGACGGCTGGGCTGAATGGTCCGTGCCAAAGCTTACAAACGCACATGACCCTGAGCTGTGGTATGCCACTAACCCGTCTTTAGGTACTATCCTCACGGAACGTAAGATACGCTCGGAACTTGGCGACCCAAAAGACGACCAGGTTGACGATAACATCCAGCGTTTAGGCTTGTGGCTCACCTATAACCAAAAGTCGGCTATAAGCAAAGGAGAGTGGCAGGCACTTTGTATCACTGGCAAGCCCGATATCAGCAGAGAGCTGTTTTTCGGCATTAAGTATGCAAAGGTCACGGATAACGTATCTTTGGCTGTCGCTGCAAAGACAGCAGACGGCAAGATTTTTGTCGAGGCTATCGACTGCCGCCCTGTAAGAGAGGGGAACGGCTGGATAATCGCATATCTGCGCAATCCACATATGCGTGAAACTGTCATTGACGGAGCGAACGGACAGTCTTTGCTTGCGGCAGATATGAAGAACGCAGGTATCAAACGCAAACCTATCCTGCCAAAAGTCGCTGATGTGATCACTTCGTCAGCAGGCTTTGAGCGAGGGGTATTCGCACAGAACATTTGTCACGCTGACCAACCTTCCCTTGAGCAGGTCATTGCCAACTGTGAACACAGAGCTATAAGCTCAGGCGGTGGTTTTGGCTATACCTCAATTCTTGAGGGTGCTGACATATCACTGCTTGAGGCGGTGGTGCTTGCTCACTGGGCGTGTGCAAATTCATCGGACAAGAAGAAAGTACAGAAAATAAGCTGGTAACAGTTTATTATATATCACCTACACCGCAGGGTAAAGCGGGGAAAGGAAACACTATGGCAGAATTTGAAGCTATAACAACACAGGAAGCCTTCGACAATGCGATAAAGGCAAGGCTCGACCGCAACACGGACACAGTCAAGAAACAGTTTGAGGGTTACATTTCCCCTGACGACTTCAAGACAAAGACAGCCGACCTTAACGGCAAGATCACCGACCTTACAGGCAAGCTTGCGGAAAAGGATACAGCTATCGCAGACCTCACGGCTAAGAACAAGGCATACGAGACCAGCTCGGTAAAAATGAGAATTGCCCACGAAAACGGTATTCCTTATGAGCTTGCGAACAAGCTTTCAGGAGACACAGAAGAAGCTATCAAGAAGGACGCTGAAACATTTGCAAAGTTTATCGGCAAGAAGCAGACAGCCCCTCTTGGTCACACAGAACACAATCACGCAGACGGCAAGAATGCGGCATATAAGTCGCTGCTTGCAGGTCTTATAAAGTAAAGAAAGGAAGTAATTTTTATGCCAGATATTCTCTCAAAGGAAAATAAGTTTGACCCTGTTCTTGTAACAGAACTTTTTGACAAGGTTAAGGATAAGTCCTCATTGGCTGCTCTTTGCGACCAGACACCTATCGCATTCAACGGACAGAAAGAGTACATTTTCACAATGGATGATGAAGCAGATCTCGTGGGTGAAAACGGCAAAAAGACAAGGGGAAGCGTTGCACTTGCACCTGTGACTATCGTTCCTGTTAAGCTTGAGTACGGCTCACGAATTTCAGACGAATTTCTCTACGCTTCTGAGGAAGCTCAGATAGACATTCTGAGAAATTTCTCTGACGGCTTTGCAAAGAAAGTGGCAAGAGCCCTTGACATCATGGCTTTTCACGGCGTTAATCCAAGAGCCAAGACAGCTTCTACGCTTATAGGTACAAACCACTTTGACAACGGCGTAACTGTGATAAAGCAGGACAGCACGTCACCAAAGACTCCTGACGCTCTTATCGAGGAGGCTATCGCTGCAGTGCAGGACAACGAATATGATATCTCAGGTCTTACAATGGCGCCGTCATTCAGATCTGACCTTGCAAAAATGGTGGACACAAGCGGCAGAAAGATCTATCCTGACCTTGCTTGGGGCAATGCACCGACTTCTATGAACGGCATTCAGACCGTGACAAACAACACAGTTTCCTTCAACTCCAGCAAAGATCTTGCGATCGTTGGCGACTTTGCAACGGCGTTCAAGTGGGGCTACTCAAAGGAAATTCCGCTTAAAGTCATCGAGTACGGCGATCCTGACAACAGTGGACAGGATCTTCAGGGATACAATCAGGTATACATCAGAGCGGAGACATATCTCGGTTGGGGCATTCTTGACAAGTCTGCATTCGCCGTCATTCAGTCAGCTGCTAAGTAAGGGGGCGGCATAAATGGCGGCAGAGTACGCAACTATCGAGGACGTTATAAGGCTCGGTCGAAAGCTCACGACTGAGGAGCAGGAAAAGGCGGCGGCTCTGCTGCCTGTCGCCTGCGCAAAGCTTTCAACTGCCTGCAAGAAATATGGCAAGGACCTTGACCTTATGATAGCTGATGAGCCTGACATAGAGCTTGTGGCAAAAGATATCATAGTTCGTGCCACGCTGAGAGCTGTAGACACCATTGCGGACAGCTCTCCTGCGACTTCGCAGGCTTCACAATCGGCTATGGGCTACTCAGTATCAATGACATATCTCAACGCAGGACAGCAGCTGTATTTCCTCAGAAATGAGCTGAAAGAACTGGGCGTTATGCGGCAGAGATACGGAACTATGGAGGTATATGACATATGAGACTGAGCATCAAGGGCATACCTGTTAAGCTTTCTACAAAAACGCAGACAGGTATTGACGACTTCAACAGACCTACATATGAGGTATCTCAGGAAGTTGTCGAAAACGTGCTTGTGGGCGAGCCGTCCGCAGAGGACGTTGTAAACGAGCTTAACTTATCGGGCAAACGTATAGCCTATGTGCTAGCTATACCGAAAGGCGACACTCACACTTGGGAGAACACGGAAGTTGAGTTCTGGGGAATGACGTTCAAAACTGTTGGTATCCCTACGCAGGGCATTGATGATAATATCCCTTTACAATGGAACAAGAAAGTAAAGGTGGAACGCTATGAGTAAAGTTAAGATAGAGCTTGACCACAACGCAGTTGCGGCGTTCCTCTGCTCTGAACCTGTCGAAAGCATGGTCAAGGGCTATGCCGACAGAGCCGTTCAGAGGCTTGGCACAGGGCATAAAGCGTATACTATCACATGGACAAGATATCCGAAAATGCGCCGTAAGGTCGCTATCGTCAAGGCTAAAACCAAGAAGGCTCAGCGTGCTAATCTTAGAGATAACACACTTTTAAAGGCGGTGCTTGGCAAGTGATAGAGAAGATAATTCTTGACTGGCTGGGAGCAAAGCTTAACGTTTCGGCTTATCTTGAAGAACCTAAAAACCCACCAAAAGAGTATGTGCTTATCGACAAGCTAGGCTCGGCAGAGAATGATTTTATCACATCTGCCACCATAGCCGTTCAGAGCTACTCAGCGAGCCTATACGGGGCGGCAGAACTTAACGCAAAAGTTAAAAAGGCTATGTCTGAAAGCGTGTCACAGGGCGATGTATGCCGCTGTGCGTGCACGTCAGACTACAACTATACAGACACGGAAACAAAACGATATCGCTATCAGGCGGTATTCGATGTAACCTACTACGACGAGGAGTGATAATACTATGGCAAACAACAAAGATAACGTATCAACAGGCAAGCCAAAGGTAGGCGGAGCGGTTTTCACAGCGGTCACAGGATCTACACTGCCAACGGATGCAACAACAGCACTTGACGCAGCGTTCAAAAGTTTGGGCTACTGTTCAGAAGACGGAGTAACAAACAGTTCTGGCATTTCTACTGAAAACATCAAAGCCTGGGGCGGAGATATTGTTGACACACCGCAGACAGAAAAAACGGACACTTTCAAGGTAAAGCTGATAGAGTGTACCAATACAGATGTGCTGAAAACTGTCTACAATGACAGCAATGTTTCGGGCGACCTTGACACTGGTCTGACTATCAAGGTCAACAGCGCAGAGCATGAAGATCAGGCGTTTGTTTTCGATATGATACTGAAAAATAACGTGCTGAAAAGAGTGGTCGTTCCGTTCGGCAAGGTGACGGAGATATCTGACATCACCTACAAGGACAACGAGGCTATCGGCTATGAGCTGACTATCACGGCCACACCTGATGAAAACGGCAATACGCACTATGAGTACATGAAAAAGGGGGAATAACCTATGCTGACAGGTAAGACAGAGAGCGGTTTTGAGTTTGAAATAGAGGAGAAGACCCTTGACGACTATGAATTTATCGAAGCTGTCGGCAAGTGTGAACAGGGCGACCCCATTGCATATGTCAAGGTAGTTGACGCCGCTCTGGGAAGCAAGAAAGAAAAAGCTTTCGAGAAGATAAGAGAAAAGTGCGGCTATGTATCGGCTAAAGAGATAACAAAGCTTATCGTGGAGATTTTCCAGACACCTAAGACAAAAAACTCCTAGTCCTTGCCGCTGTCATGGAGCGCTATCCTGATGAACTTGACTGTGATATGGCGCAGTATTATCACATATACGATTTTAAGTCGCTGCCTGCACGAAAGGTGGCGACTTTTCTTTGCGGCCTTGACAGCTCATCACGGGTCAAGCGTAAACTCAATGGTGTTGGCGGCTCGTTTTCTGAAATACTGCTTGCGCTGATATTTGACCGCCTACAATGGATATGTTGGTCGCAGACAAAGGACGGTCAAAAAGGTGTGAACAGACCGCAGCCAATGGCTGAAAAGCTCATAGGTAAGAATGACAGCGACAGTGAGATAACAGCGTTCCGAAGCGGCGAGGATTATGAGAAAGCAAGAAGAAAAATCTTAGGAAAGGAGGACTAACATGGCAGAAGAAAACGGCACACAGCTAGGCAAGGCATATGTGCAGATAGTTCCGTCTATGCAAGGGCTTGCATCAGAGCTGAGAAGAGCGTTCGGGGATAGTATGCCCGATGGTCACAAGTTTGGAAGCTCTCTTGGCAGCAAGGTCGTTTCAGGCTTTGGGAGCACTATCAAAAAGGGCTTTGCACTTGCCGCAAAAGCTGGTATAGCAACTATATCGGCAGCAAGTGCAGGAATAGGTGCTATAGTCAAAAGCTCTGCGAGCGCATATGCGGACTATGAGCAGAACATAGGCGGTGTTGAAACGCTATTCAAGGACAATGCTGATACTATCGTAAAGTACGCCAGTGAGGCATACAAGACCGCAGGAATCTCCGCTAATGACTATATGCAGAACGTTACAAGCTTTTCTGCTTCACTTCTGCAAGGCTTGGGCGGTGATACTGCACAGGCTGCTGAGATAGCCAATGAAGCGATGGTGGATATGTCGGACAACGCCAACAAAATGGGTACTGACATATCATCTATTCAAAACGCATATCAGGGTTTTGCAAAGCAGAACTATACCATGCTCGATAACTTAAAACTGGGCTATGGCGGTACACAGGCGGAAATGGCAAGGCTCATCAACGATTCGGGTGTGCTTGGGGATTCGATAAAGGTCGATGAAAAAACCGTCAACAGCGTGTCATTTGACAAAATGATAGAGGCTATCCACAAGGTACAGACCGACCTTGACATCACCGGTACAACTTCCAAAGAAGCGGCAACAACAGTTTCCGGTTCTCTTGGTTCTGTGAAAGCAGCATGGGCAAACCTTATGGCAGGAATGGGCGACAAAAACGCTGACCTGAAAAATCTTATCAAAGAAATGGTAAGCACAGTAAAGACCTTTGCAAAGAATATTATGCCTGTCATAAAGCAGGCTCTTTCAGGGGTCACAACGCTCATAAGTGAGCTTGCACCTGACATAGCAGCCGAGCTTCCTCAGCTTGTGAGCGATCTGCTCCCACAGCTCATAGAAGCAGGCACACAGATATTTCAGGCTCTCGTAAAAGGCATTTCTGATAACATCGGCACGATAACGCAGGCGGCCATAACAGCCGTTACAACTATTGCAACGGCGCTTATCCAGAACACAGGTCCTCTTGTGCAGGCGTTGGCAACTATCATAACCACTATTGCACAGGCTTTGCCAACTATTTTACCAGACCTTACAGAAGCGATAAAGCAGCAAATGCCATTGATATTGCAGGCTATACTTGACAGCTTACCTGCGATAATCGAATGTGCTACACAGATAATCGTAACAATAGCAGAAACATTAGCCAACAATATTAATCTTATTGTTGACGGCGCTGTCAAAATCATTGATACATTAGCAATGTCACTTTCTGATAGTGATACAGCTAAAAAGCTTACAGAAGCAGCATTTAAAATAGTATTTACCCTAACCAAAGAGATAGTAAAAAATCTTCCTGATATTCTTGCCAGCGGCATACTTATAGCTGTTGAAATTGTCAAGGGAATTGCACAAGGTATGGTGGACTTTTTTGCACCTGTTTCAGACGCTTTATCAGACAAACTGCTTGACCTTACAGACTGGTTTTCACGCAAGTGGAACGACTTCAAAGAATGGGGTTCAGATATGATACAGGCGTTTATAGACGGCATAAAAGAGAAGTGGCAGAGCCTTAAAGACACTGTATGTGACGTAGCTTCAAGCGTTAAGGACTTTCTTGGCTTTTCTGAACCTGACAAGGGTCCTCTTTCAAACTTCCACACTTTTGCACCTGATATGATGGACCTTTTTGCAAAGGGTATAGCAGACAATGAGGACACTATCACCATGCAGTTCAACAGGTCACTGCAGCTGCTTATGGATACGGATATCATACCGCCAAGCTTTTCAGCACTCCCCGAAAAGAGTGTGAATAATAGCGGTAACGATACCATGAACAAGATCATCGCCCTCCTAGAAACCTACTTCCCACAGCTTGCACAGCAAGGAAATATTTATCTTGACGGCGATAAGCTCACTTCAAAGGTGGACGGAAAACTAGGTGAGAGGGTCACAAGCAGCGAAAGGAGGCTTGCAAGTGTCTAGTGAATATATAGAATTTGGTGGTAAGAAGTCCACCGATTTCTATTTGGTTATCCAAAAGGACGGCGTTCAGATATCTCAGCCGGAGGAAAACAGGATAGAAGCCACCTTGCCATTTATGAACGGCTTTTATGATTTTTCCAAAATGGCAGGAGAAAGGACGTACAAACAGCGTGATATCACGATAAAATTCAGCCTTTCTGCAAAAGATGAAAATGAACTTTACCGCCGCAAGTGTGATGTTGTCCGCTGGCTCAGCGGAGCAATCAGCGGAGCAAAGGGTGAGCTGAGGATAAGCTTTCTGACAGACTATCACTTTGTGGGGGCAACAGCTGTGTTTGATACCTCTGCATTTGAGTTCACTTCACGGCGCACCGCTGATCTGACAGTGAACTTCAAGACGTATCCTTTTCTACGTTCCGACGATTACTCAGATATTGGTTTTGACGACTTCAACTTTGAGACCGATTATCTGAATTTGACGGATATATCGCTGACAGCGGTCAAGCAGACACGATACGCACCTCCTGCGACCCTGAAAGTCTATTCATATGCTGATAGACCCATACGCCCACGCCTTTCTTACAAGCGCTCAAAGGACGATGCAAAGAGTGTGGGGTTCACCTATTTTGCGCTCAATGACAAAGAGATAAGTGCAAGCGTATACCGCAACACGGAGAAAGAATTTGACCTTGACGAGCTGATTTTACAGCCTGGTGTGAATACTCTTGCGGCTTATGGCTTCGGTACACTCACGCTCAAACTTTATGAGGAGGCACTCTGATGTTCATAGTAACGATAACAAACGGAGCTGAAAACACTATCATACACAGCGACGGCACAGACCGCATATCAGGCGGCAAGATAGCAAAGTCTATCAACGCTGTGGATAGTTTCAGCTTTACCATATATCCGAACAATGCAGGCTATGATTTCTTGAAACCGCTTACAACGGCTGTCAAGGTTTATGATGAAAACACTGGCAAGGACATTTTTATAGGCAGGGTCTTGAAGTGTCCTGACAGCATGGACGAGAGAGGTCTGATATGCCGTAAAGTCACCTGCGAGGGGCGTTTAGGTTGGCTATATGACAGTGTTCAGCCGTATGTTGAATACAAAATGGTAGGTATATCAACAGTACTTTCTTCGTTCCTCTCCAAACACAATGCACAGGTGGGTGCAGATAAGCGTATAGAGCTGGGACAGGTCACTGTTACGGCAAGCAACAACTACACATATACTGCAAATTGGGACAAGACAATGAACGTCATTGCCGACAAGCTTATAGGAAAATTCGGTGGTGAGATACAGCTTCGTGATAAAGACGGCAAGGTATATCTTGACTATTTGGAGAACATAGGACACGGCACAGATACCACCATAGAGCTTGCGGTCAACCTTAAAACCATATCACGGGAAGTCGATGAAACGGCGGTCATAACACGTCTTTACCCTCTCGGTGCAAAGCTTACAGACAGCGAAAAGCGGTTGACCATCGGCACTGTGAATGGTGGCAAGGATTACATAGAGGACAGCTCACTTATCGCAAAATACGGCGTTATAAGCGGTCCGCAGATATGGGACGACGTTACCCTTGCGAGCAATCTTCTTAGCAAGGGCAAGGAGTATCTTAAATCTGTCAATCGTGCGAAAGTGCAGTATCAGATAACAGCACTTGACCTCTCGAGAATAGACAAACACATTGAGCAGTTTGAACTCGGCTGTTGGTACAGAGTAAAAAATAGTCTTATGGGCATAGACGAGGATTTGCGCATTGTGGGTATATCCATAGACCTTGACAATCCGCAGGCTTCACAACTAACCTTCGGTGACCGATTTGAAACGCTTTCGGGCTTTATGACAGCGAAAACTCAGAGCCTGCAGTCTGCTATAGATAACTCTGAGTTCAGAAACAGACAGGCGATAGACAGCAAGATAGAGAATGCGACTAAACTTATCACAGGTGCAGAGGGCGGCAATGTTATTCTCGACCCACCAACAAAGCCAAGACGTGTTCTTATAATGGATACTGACAATATCGACACTTGTAAATCATGTATTCAGTTCAATCTAAATGGCATGGGATTTTGGAAGTCATCAGACGGCGGCTCTGCCAAAGAGGGTCCGTACACAAAAGCATGGACGATAGACGGAAATCTGATTACAGATTTTATTACGGCAAAGGTGCTGACAGGGCTTAAAATCAATAACGGCTCAGGTACCTTTTCGGTATCTGAGAACGGACACATTATCGCAAAGGCGTTGACTATGCTTGGTGGAAACATCAACATAGAAACAAACAGCAAGGATAATAGTGTTATAAAGCTATCCTACAAAGAATGGACGCTGGAACTTTCACCGCTTCAATGGGTGCTAAAAAACAGTACCATAGGCGGACACGTTGCTTGTCAGGCAGGAGGAATTTTCCTATATTGGAATGACGAGCTAAAGGTGAATATTGACAGTAACTCAGGCGATATCCGCACATATGCAGGCGGCAAGGCAAGCTTCTTTCTTGACACAAACAATCACTCCGTCAGCGTATATGATGAGAATGAAAAGCGACAGATATACCTTGAAGGCAACACAGGCACAGTTTATGCAAAGAATTTTCAGCAAACTAACTAGGGGGCAAATTTATGGCAAACATAGACCTTACATCTTTTATCGAAACTGTCCGAAACGCATTTTACGGTCGTGACGTTCGTCAGGCGTTGGTTGACGCACTAACGGCAACAGAACAGGCAGTAAATGACCTAAACCAGAATAAAATCAAAAGCGGTACGATTGAATACACACTGGAAAAGGCAACTTCAAGTGTGCAGATACCGCTGAATTTGGATTTTACGCCAAAGCAGATATGCGTGTCGCTGAGGGATATCGGCACGCCTAGCCCATTTCAGAACTACTGCACCCATGTGCAGGTATACAAAGGTGCATATTTCGCAGTGATCTGCATGGGTCCTAGCAATGGCGCAACCACTGTCAACGTACCTGCAGGAACGTATAGCATTGACTACATAGCAATCGTATAGGGGGCGCAGAAATGGTAATCAAACTAGACAAAAATTATAACGCAATGACATCAACAGCCCTGCTAGGATATGTAGGTGAAACAAATGCCAGACCCGTGTCGGTCGAGGGCATGGAGATAGACGGCGCAGACCGCTATGTGCTATCCATAGACTACGGCGACGGTACTGTCTATGAGGTCGATATCACAGGCGGCACATGGACGCCAACCGCAGATATCTTGCGTTCAGCGCAGACAATATCGTGTCAGATAGCGGCGAAAAAAATGTCAGGCGATGAATATGTGCTGGTGAAGAAGTCACGCATATTCCGCCTGAGAATAGGTGCGGCTATCGGTGATACGGCTATCCCGTCACCTGATGTGGCGGTGGACGCACTAGACCGCATAGACGCCATAGGCAGACAGGCGCACGCAGATATGCAGACAGCCGTCACCGCTGCAGAAACGGCGACTACAGCGGCAGAGAACGCAAAAAAATCTGCCACAGCCGCAGGATTGTCAGCAGACACGGCAACGCAGGCGGCTGAACGTGCTGAAACAGCACAGGCATCTGCTGAAACGTCCGCTACGCAGGCTGACACTGCAAGGCAGGGTGCAGAAACCGCACGTCAGCAGGCGGTCACAGCGCAGAACGCCGCCAAGATATCCGCAGCACAAGCATCAACGGCAGCACAGCAAACCGAAGCTGACAAGACAATAACGGCAGGCTACGCAAAGACCGCCAAGACCTGTGCTGACAGCACTGCGGCAGACAGACAGGCAGTGCAGACGTTGGCAGAACAAGTCACGGCTGACAAGGCTACAGTGGCAGACCATGCCGCACAGGTCGCAGAGGACAGAACAGCCATTGATGAGGCTAAAACAGATATTGATGCTAAATATATAGAAATATCTAATACTGCTACAAAGTTAGATACTGAATATAATAATTTAACCTCTAATTATTATACTAAAGAATTAGCCAATAGCACATTTGCAACTAAAACAGAAATTAATAATACTAATACAGAAGTTAGTGAACTAAAGGAAGATTTCGTTGATTTTGAGACAAATCAACCTAATTTATTCATGCATCGTGGGGCGAATCTGCTTGACGAATCTTTGCTTGTCGATGGTAAAAGGCTTCTTTCTGATGGCAACACAGGTGATTTAGCGTCTTGTTGTGCGACTGAATCTTTTATTGATATTTCAGATATTAAAAATAGTCATATGGGGGCTTATTTCACCAGCAATAATGGCACACCTATTCGTTGCTGTTACAGGTTATCTTTTTATTCTGTCGCTGATGTTAGCGGACACTTAAAAACATACTCTTGCAATAGTGATGTCGATTTGTCGGTTGCAATATGCAAAATCCCTGATGGTGCTAATTTCGTTAGAGTTTCTTATGCGGCACATACTACTTCAGCCTACCACTTTATGCTTATTAGCGGTAACTCCAATATGGAGCTGATTAACTACGAAAAATGGCATGAGATAAAAGCAACGGTTGTGCCTGCAGACTTGAACGAACAGCTCGCAAATTTAGGTGATAAAACTGATACACTGTTTAGCACAAAAGGTTTTGCTGATGCAATTCTTACATTAGGCGGATATATAGACACAAGTGGTGTATATCACAATAGCGAAACTAATTGGCGGTCATATTGTTTTGGTGCTAAAAACATTTACGCAATATCTATAATAAAAGCACTTACAGATGCTTCAAACATCGCAAATGTTTACTTCTTTTCTGTTTTACCACAAGATTCACAAGATTTGAATCCAACCACATTCATATCATATTTACCTTTGACAGAGGGTACAAGAAAGATAAATGAATACAGAAATGTAACAATACCAACAAACGCTAAATCTATTGTAATTGTAAACCATATCATTTCATATCCTGATGCATCCGCTGACATTGTGTGCAAAAGATATGACGATTTGATAGACAGTACAAATACAGTGGTTAGTGAAATTTCTGAATCAATTAAAAGCACAGGAAATGTTGTTAATGCGTTTTTTGATATATGGAACGCTAATGATTTTTGCATTGTCGATGATGAATTTTGGCTTTACAAGGCAAACCAAGGAACATCAGAGAATCCATATGATGAACTTAGAAGGTATAAACTAATAAATGGTAGTTTCGTAAAACAAGCAACTATCTATTGTGATTTTGGGCATTGGAACACAGTAGACTATTGCCAGGAAACAGATTGCTTGATTTTCGGAAATGGTGCAAATTCGTTTGACACAGAAGGAAATTGGTTTGCTGTTGTACCGAATGCAAAGTCATTAAGTGGCACAGTATCTCTTGCGAATGTAGGTATTAAGTACAATGTAGATATTGGCTATAAAGTACAAGCTGTGTGGGGAGACGATAATTTAGGACAGTATAATGTTGCCATTGTATTTGCCAATAACGCCACAACCATTAAACAGTATTTACTACATAGAGGTGAAAACGGAAATTTTGATGGTACGTTTACGGAGATAGATAGTGGAACGTTAACAAATCAAATCGGTGTCGGTGGTGCTGACTATTGGAATGGTAAGCTAACCATTGGTGGTGCAAGGTTTAATATTGCAGAAGTTGACGTATTGGGCGGTTACACTCATACGGAACAAGAGAGACATTATTATACCGAGAATGGTGAACCTTATAGCGGTTCAATGCAGGGAGTGGTAATTGACAGTAAATATAGATGGCTATTTTTTAATTATAGTCATAGTGGTGTGTCACACAATTGTCTTTTGCAAATGGCAAGATAACTAAAGCAGACTATAATAAACTAATGTTACTCTTGTCGGCAAGTGGATCACGGCGGAGGAGTATACAACAATCACGGGACAAACATACGAAAGTGAGGAACAGTAATGAAAGAAAACACAGCAAAAATCATCATATCAGCGATAGCCGCAGGGCTGTCAGCGTATTTCCGTGTTATGGCGATACCTATAGTCATCCTGGTGCTTGTGATGATCATTGATTATATCACAGGAATGTGGAAAGCATGGAACAGGGGCGAACTTTCAAGCCGTGTCGGTC
>ERZ780151.1326-NODE-1326-length-18686-cov-2.997692_pt1 | contig 18686 bp, 14 predicted proteins | sample MGYA00510983_ERZ780151 | MGnify/ENA primary metagenome ERZ780151 (study PRJEB29588, sample SAMEA2144623) | human gut metagenome | biome: human gut; feature: human-associated habitat; material: faeces | place: Denmark | collected 2008/2010 ... | reverse complement strand
TTCTTCATCCCCGCCTGTTTCCTGCTCGCCGAACACGGCACGCCACCCGGCTTCTTTCATCACAGACCCTTTCACCGTGAAGTCGGTATCTCCAGCCGACAATATGGCGGTGGTAACGTCTTTCACGCACTTGTCCGAAAAGGTTTCCAGCATACGCCCGGCTACCAGCTCGTAAACCGCCCGCTCGTCTTTGGAAAGTTCGCCGGGCAGGTTCTCGGTAATGATTAAGGCGTGGTGGTCGGTCACTTTGCCGTCATTCACGCTGCGGCGGTTCAGGGGTGTGCCGTCCAGCCCGGCGGCATACCCGGCAAAGCGGGGGTATTGCCCTAACAGGGCGACACGCTCCGGCATTTCATCGAAAACGTCCTCCGGGATATAGCGGCTTCCGGTTCTCGGATAGGACATCACTTTCTTTTCATACAGGCTTTGCGCTATGGAAAGCGTCTTGTCAGCCGAAAAATTCAGCTTCGTGTTCGCTTCCTTTTGCAGCGTGGTAAGGTCGTACAAAAGCGGCGGTTCTTGGCTGGCTTCTTTCCTCTCTACGGATTTCACGGAAAGCTGCCCGGCATTCTTAACCCGTTGCAGGGCGGCTATGGCTTCGGGCTGCTGTTCCCACTTGGCGGTCGATTGGGCGGTGAAACTTATTTCCCCGCTGGCGGTATGGGCTTTGAGTTGCCAAAACTTGGCGGGTACGAAATTCTTGTTCTCCAAATAGCGGCTGCATATCATCACGAGCGTGGGTGTCTGCACCCTGCCCAGCGAGAACACCCCCTGCCCGGCGGCTACGCTCAACGCTTGGGTGGCGTTTATCCCTATCAGCCAGTCCGCTTCGCTGCGGGACTTGGCAGAGAGGTAGAGGTTATCGTAACGCTCTCCCGGCTGCAAGTTATCCAGCCCATCACGGATTGCCTTGTCGGTAAGGCTGCTTATCCACAGGCGCACGAAAGGCTTCCGGCAGTTCAGGTAATGGAAGATATAGCGGAAGATTAGCTCACCCTCACGCCCGGCATCGGTGGCGACAATAATCCGGTCGCACTGGTCGAACACTTCCTTTATCACTTTCAACTGTTTCAGCACGCCGGGGTCTGCCTTATAACCTTTCTCCGCTTTCACCTGACGGGGGATTAATTGGAAATCGGGCGGCAGTATGGGCAGGCTCTCCCTGCGAAAGTTCGCCACGCCATAGGCTTCCGGCATGGCAAGCTGGATTAAGTGGCCGAACGCCCATGTCACCATATACCCGTTGCCGGAAAGATAACCGTCATTACGCTGGGTCGCACCGATGATGCGGGCGATGTCCTTTGCCACGCTGGGCTTTTCTGCTATCAATGCAATCATGTTGTCTCTTTTTTATGGTTTGTTACAGACTTGATTTCCCGTAAAATTTTACGGTCATAATAAATATGGTAGCCGCCCACGTAATACTGGCGGTTGTGCTTGTCTATTTCTTTCCAGTCGGTTTTTAAAGAAAGGACTATGAAGGAAATCAAGACGACAAGCGGAATAGCTATAATATAGATTAGCTGCATACCTTTATAATTTCATTCCTTTGGACTTCTTGGGTTTGTCCGCTTTCAGGCTTTTGTCCTGCGCTTTGTCTTGTTTCTCTTTCTGCTTGGCAGTGGGCTTGTCCTGACCCTGTTTCAGCGGCTCTTTGCCCTGTTTGGTGGCTTCGTTGGTCTTGCCCTCCGAATTGACCGCTACCTGCGTCCGGCTCTCGGCGGCGGGGGTAACATCTTTCGGCTGTACCTTGTCGGGGGATTTGCCCTGTGCGCCGGGCTGCACATGACCGTTGAACTCAACGCCCTTGCCGTCCTTTATCCCGGCTACCTGCTGTTCTCCGGGCTGCTGTCCCTGCTGCAAGAACTGGACGGCGGCACGGGGCAGGAACTCCAAGCCACGCTCCACCGCACTGACCTGCAAATAGGCACTGCGCTTCGTGCCGTCCCTGAATTGCAGGTTTTCCATTTTCACCGCTTGCCCGGCTTCAAAGGCGGCTTTCTGCTCCGGGCTGACTTTCACGCCGCAAATGGTGTCGGGGCATTTCCACTTGTCAGCCCGCATATACTCCAGTTCGTGCGTGTACCTGTCCCGGCTGACGAACACGGGGATTTGCCCGCCGCTTTTCGGGTCTTTGATTTCAGCGATGCCGCCCAAGTTGCCAGTGCCTTGCAAGTTGCCCTGTTCCTGCTTGGTGAACCCGTGTTCGTGGAACGGGCGTTGCAACAGCTTCTCGTCCTGCTGCACACCGTGCAGCTTGGGTACTACCGTGCCGTCCTTTGCCTGATAGAAAGAGAGCTTGACATCGGTAGGTTTGAGGTAGAAACCGCCCACCGTCCCCGAAACGGTGTAGGTGTTGCGGGACTTGTAGCCACGCATCATCCGGTCGAAATCCTTCGTGTTTTTCAGGGTGTCGGCGATGATGCCGACTTTTTTCAGGTTCTCCCAGTCAATTTTTGACGGGTCGAAGCGGTAGCCCTGCTTGAACTCGTGGAAGTCAGGCTTCGGAACTCTTAACATTTCAACCCGCTTGTCGCCCTCCGGCGTAGGGTTGCGGTGGTTGTTCTCGATTGCCTTTGCGTCCTGCTCCGCTTGGGAAGCCTTTACGCTGAACAGTTCCAGCCCGGAAGTGTCCTGAAACTTGCGGAAGAAATTGGAAATGAAGTTGCTGAACACATCGCTGTTCTTGTCCACCTGCATGAACTCGCCGCCATGTCCGGTAGTGGGTAGTACGGTCTGCAAATTGCCCTCCTTGTCAATACCTTTAACGGCACTCACCTTTCCCTGCTGTTTATCCAAGACCAGCAGCACGTCTTTTTCCTGCCCCTCTGCGGGTGGGGTCATTCTGTTTGCCATAAATAATTGGAATTTTAGTGGTTACGGGAATAGTCCCGCTCAAAGGTAGCGACTAAATATGCTATATTTGGACGGGCGGCAAGGGCTGTCCGAATTTGTCCTGCGCTGTCCCGATTTGTCCGTGGCAGATGAAAATATCCAACCAACAGTTGGAGAAATAAAAACATCTTCGGCGAAATATTTGTTATGTTTTTGCAGGTGATTACATAATATACTATCTTTGCAGTATAGAAACAAAGTACATAAATATGGCTTCATTCAGGAAAGAGATACTTGGGCAGATTGAACGGATAGATACCGGGCGTATATTCACGTTCCGGGATTTGTCGTTTGAAACGGAAAAGACCGCCAATGTTGCGGTGCTGCTCTCCGAACAGAGCCGCAAAGGGGTACTGGTACGGGTTGAAAAAGGGGCGTACTACCGCCCCAAGAAATCGGTCTTAGGATTGGGGAAGCTGCCCGTCTATCAGGATGAACAGTTTCGTTATCTTACCGAAAAACTGAACGGCTATATCACGGGGGCTTACGTCTATAATAAAATGGGGCTGACCGAACAGGTCGCCACAACCATAACGATAGCTACTCCAAACCCGGTTCGCCGTTTCCGTTTCAAGAACTTGGATATAGAGTGCGTGAAAGCCTACTGCATGGACTATCCGGATGAAAGCCTTGTCCCGTACTTGCGGCTGCTCGATGCGATAAAGGACATGAAGCGCATACCCGGAACAACCGGACAGGACATCTACAACCGGGTCAAAAGCCAATATTTCAACGGGTACAGCCTGCCGGAACTGGAAAAAATCGTATCTTTGGCGAAAAGTTACCCGCCACGTGTCAGAAAGGTGGTGGCAGACATACTGGGCGACATCAGACAAACCGTATTGCAAACGGAAATGGCAAAGACCATTCTTCCCACGACACGGTTCAACTTGGATTATAAAACGACATAGGACAGAAATATGAATTTACATTCGGACAAGGAAGCGTTCAAGGAAATCATCGCACTGGCGGCTGAACATTTCGGCTACGAGCAGTCGCACGTGGAAAAGGATTACTGGGTATCGAAGATACTGCGGGATATTTCCATGTCCGAATATGCGGATAAGACCTACTTCAAAGGCGGAACTTCACTTTCCAAAGCCTACGGGCTGATAGAACGCTTCTCGGAAGATTTGGACTTGTTCGTGTTCACGGGAGATAAAAGTGCGTCCAAGCAGGCGGAAAAGACATTAAACAAGAAACTTTCCAAATACATAGCCGAACTCAACAGTGACATATACAAGGAAGATTTGTCGGAAACGGGCGGTAATTACCGCAAACTGTATTTTTCTTATGACAATGTATTTCAGGGTGTGGGACTGAAAGAACATTTGGAAGTAGAAATAAAGTCTTGTGACCTGCCGGACAAAAAACTAATGTTCTACCCGGCAGACAAGCGGGTTATTAAATCGATTGTGACCGCCTTTCTTGAAAGTATCGGGCAAGAGGAACTGATAAGCACCTACGGGTTGGGAAGTTTTGAAACGCAGTGCATCAACCCCCGAAAGACTATCTGCGACAAGGTTTCAAGGCTGGTAAAGCTGTCTTACAATGAGGATGCAGCCGCACTGCTGGCAAAGCATATCCGTGACGTTTACGACTTGTCGGCACTCTACCACAATCAGGAATATAACGATTACCTACATTCGGAAGATTTCTTGGATGCCATGTACCGGGTGACGATAGAGGACGGGCTAAACAAAAACTCCCGTTCGCACTTGTCGCTGGCTGATGCACCGATATTCAAGGATGCCGAAGCGGTCATGGCGTTGCCCGAAGTAACTACGGCGTACACTACCGATTTGAAGAAGCTGACCTTTGACAAAAGCAAGATGCCGCCGATAGGTAAGGCTGTGGAAGCATTGAAAAACCTGCACGAAATACTGGTTAAATTTGAAAAATATAGAACTATACAAATATGAGAAGTAAAGTAACACTACGCAATAAGAGTATTGACAATGCAGGAATACCGTCCGATTATAAGTTAGCTATTGCTGAATATATTTGGAATAGTTTTGATGCAAAGGCTACAAATGTGAATATTCAATTTGAAGCTAATGAAATTGGTTATATATCTCATTTTATTATTTCTGATAATGGAGAAGGGATAAACTTATCAACCATTGCTTCTACATTTGGCGCTTTTCTTGATTCGCAAAAGCAACAAACATTTCAACGGACATCAGAGGTTAGAGGGAAAATGGGGAAAGGTAGATTCTCATTTATAAACTTCTGTTCGAAAGCGGTTTGGAGAACACGATATGAAAAAGAAGATGGGGCAATATTGCAATATGATATAACAATTAATGAGGGAGATAAAGACCATTACGAAACAGACAACAATCAGATAATAAAAAGTGGTAATACGGGAACAGATGTGTTCTTTTACAATTTAAAGAAATTATCATCATGGCATTTTACACAACCCTCTTTTAGCGAATTTCTTGCCCAAGAATTTGGCTGGTTTTTGCATTTAAATAAAGAAAAAGGGTACTCAATAACTATTAATGGGACAGCTATTGACTATGAATATTTGATAACTGAAGACGAAACTATAACGGAGGTTATTTCAGGCTTTGAATTTGAAATTTCATATATCCGTTGGAGTAAAAAAATTGGTGATAAATTCTATTACTATTACTTGAATAGTAACAATTATGAACTTGGCAAGGAACTGACATCGTTTAATAATAATGCAATAAATTTCTTTCATAGTATTTATATTGTTTCTCCTTATTTTGATAACTTTTCCTTTGATGAAAAGCCACACCCAAGAATAGATGGAGTTAAGAATCAATCGGATAGCGTTTATAAAACTCTAAAAAAGAGACTTCTTTCCTTTTTGAAAGAAAAGGAAAAGAAATATGTAAAAGAAAGTGCGGCTAATAAATTAATCGCTGATTATGAAAGGAATGGCGTGCTTCCAGCATTTCGAGATAATAAGTATGACCAAGAAAGGAAGCTCGATTTATTAAATGTAATCAAAGAAATATACTGCATACAACCCAAAATATTTAAAGGCTTAAAGAAAGAACAACAACAAACTTGTGTTGGATTCTTAAATCTTTTATTGGATACAGACGAAAGAGAAAATATACTCTCTATTCTTAGCGGAATCGTTACTTTATCAACAGAAGAACGAGTTCAGCTATCTCAAACTTTAAGAACAACATCGTTAAGCCGAATATTACGAACTATAAAAATGATACGAAATAGATTTGAAGTTGTTGAACAACTAAAAAATCTTGTTTTCGACCTAAAAAAGTTTTCTACGGAAAGAGAACATATTCAAATTGCGATAGAAGAAAATTATTGGTTATTTGGAGAACAATTTCATTTGGTATCAGCCGATGATACCTTTGAAAAGGCGTTGTCTAATTACTTATACATATTAGATGGTAATGAAGATAGCCAACAGATAGATTCAGCGGAACGGAATAGACGACCTGATATTTTTATGTGTAGAAAACATAAAGTTGCTGACAGTTCGGATTTTTCAAATATGTTGGAAGAAAATGTCATAGTTGAATTAAAACGTCCGACAGTAACAATAGGCAAAAAACAATTTCGCCAAATTGAAGATTACTTAGACTTAATAAAAGGAGAAGAACGATTTAATAGTCAAATGCGTTCGTGGAAATTCTTTGTTGTAAGCAACAAAGTTGATGATTTCATAAAAGACCAATATAAATCATTTCAAGATAAGAATAAACGGTTTTTAGTTCATATAAAAGAACAATTTGAAATATATGCAATGACTTGGGATGATGTATTTCAGTTATTTGAGATAAAACATCGGTTCTTATTAGATAAGTTAGATTTTGACAAAAAGATAATCGAAGAAGAAATTAAATTAAGTGTGTGTAATCGTATAGCTGCTGATAATATTGTATTAGATGTTACGAAATCAGAAACTATGTAATAAAATCAACTTAAAAACAAGCCTGTTCTTTACGAAAGAACAGGCTTGCAGTTATTCTTCCTCTTTTATAAGGTGGCATAGCTCCGGGTCGTTCTTAATCCGGGTTATCTCATCTTCGACTATCTGCCTGACTTCCTGACGGATGCGGTCATAGTTGGCTTGTATCTCCTCCTGCATCCGGTCGTTGCCGTCCTTGTCGGTGAAGTCGATTATCTGCGGCAACTTCACGTAACGGGCGGTTTCCCGCTTCACCTTTTCATTGTCCACCACGATTTCGCAGTGGAAAATCTTCTGCTCTATCCGTTCATCGAAGTTGTCTGCTACCGCACCCACGAACATACCTTGCGTGAGGTTGGATATTTTGCTGGCGGGTATCAGGCTGTCCATTTGGGTGCTTATCGAGGTGGATTTCTCCCGCTGGTTGATTGTCATGCTCTGCCGTTTCTGCAACACCTTACCGAAACGCTCGGAAAGGATTTTCGCCGTTTCACCGACTACCTGACCGCTGAACACGTTACCCACCGTATTTTGGATTACCCGGCTTTCCTTGTCCCCGTAATCACGGGTAAGCTGACTGTAATCCTGAAAGCCTAACAGAACCGCAACCTTGTTGCTTCGGGCGGTGGCAATCAAATTATCAAGCCCACGAAAATATATAGTCGGTAATTCATCTATTATCACCGAACTTTTAAGCTGACCTTTCTTGTTTATCAGCTTCACGATACGGGAATTATATAATCCCAGTGCTGCCGAGTAGATATTTTGGCGGTCAGGATTGTTGCCGACAACCAAGATTTTAGGCTCTTTCGGGTTGTTGATGTCCAGCGAAAAATCATCGCCTGTCATTACCCAGTAAAGGGCGGGTGAAATCATCCTTGAAAGCGGGATTTTCGCACTCGCTATTTGACCATAGGCTAAGCACCCAGCGCCTTGCCACCTTTGACAGTGGTAGGTTTCCAAGCACTCGCCTCCGAACCGTGCATACAGGTCTCCCCGTACACGGCTCTCCACCTTCTCATTCAGTCTAACTTTCCTGCGTGTATCTTGTGATGACATACTGAGCATACTGCTAATGTTTTACGTTTACGTGAAATCATTTTAACTTCCCAATCACTTTTACCTTTGAGGTCTTTAAGTTTGCGTACATGGTGCATTTCAAGGTTATCCGTAGCACCGCAGTTTTCACATATCTGTGCTTGAAGTCTCTTGATTAAACCATTTCTGCCACCCGTTATGGCAATCGTGTTGGGTAGTCTGTCATCTAAATACCGATTAGGCAGTTCCTTGCGTTTAAAGCCTTTGTCATAGAACTCACGCTTGAACTCATATCCATTTTTATTGGTATATGGTATGGCAAACACCCCGTTTTTCTTGTACCTTGCTAGGATTTTCTTTTTTGAGGTACTGTATTTTGCGGCGTATGTCTTATACATACTATACTCCATTATATTATAGAATGAGTCTATCACGGGACTGTTGTTTGTAATCGAATAGAAGTTATAGAATCCCATGATTTCGGAGTTATATTGGCTTATAATCTCCATATCATCAAGGCAACGCATGTATGAACGACCTTTTGATTTCCAGACTTCCTTTCCATTTTGTACGGTGATTTTTACCGCATCATATTCAAGGAGTTTCTTTCTCATAACTTCGGTTGTCACATACAGAACTATCTTGTGGTCTAAACTTCTTGTTAAATGTCCGTTTTTATCCCTGTGGGTATCATTTGACTTTCTCACAAAAATATCATATCCGAGAAATTTAGCATGTTTTCTTGCGTTGGTTATCAGCGTTTTCTCATCAGATAGTTCCAATTTCAATTTTTCAGCCATAAATTTCTTTATGTCTTCCTTGATATGGATACAGTCTTCTTTACTGCCAATAATACCAATCAGAAAATCATCCGCATATCTCACATACTTCAATCGTTTCATGTTCGAGTCCATTTCGTCACTTGCAGGATAATTGAGTCTTTCTTTAACAATCTCTTTGATTTGCGTCATCAGTCGTTGACGTTCAATTTCGTCCGTTGACTTTTTTAGCTTTTGCACTAACTTGGCTTTCTTTTGCCCTAAACGTTTTACTATCGGATTTTCTTTACGCCTTTTCCCTTTATCGAATATGTTGGTGTATTCCTTAATGTATTTATCGAACTTGTCAAGATAGATGTTTGCCAATATAGGGCTTATTATTCCACCTTGAGGTGTTCCACTATACGATTTGTGAAATACCCAATCTTCTACATACCCAGCATTCAGGAACTTTCGGATAAGACGCAGAAAGCGTACATCCGAAATACGTTCTGAAAGAATTGCTATCAATACTTCATGGTCAATATTATCAAAGAAACCTTTGATGTCTCCTTCAATAAACCATTTTGTATTGTTGAATCTTTTTTGGATGTTCCAAAGTGCAGTCTGTGGACTTCTCTGTGGTCTGAAACCATGAGATGAGTTTTCAAAACTACCCTCATAGATTGCTTCCAAAATCATTCGGATAGCTTCTTGCAGGAGCTTGTCAATGAATGACGGAATACCCAGCGGTCGCATCTTCCCGTTTTTCTTGGGAATATACACCCGTTGAGAGGGGTTCGGCTGATACGTCTCATCTTTGAGCGCATCAATCAACCGTTCAATATGGAATATACTGAAGCCGTCAATGGTTTTACCATCAACACCTTTGGTCATATTGCCCTGCTTCGCATATATGCGTTGGTAGGCAATATAGTACATTTCATCATTAAACAGTATCCGATACAAACGTTCAAACTTGTACTCCAAGTCGGAACTATGTTGTGTTAGACTGTTTAATATCTTCTCTGGATTTCTTTTCATGTCTCTCACATTTTCCAAAATTTGACATTAAACGATATTGGCTGCTTCCCTTCGCCATGTACAAGGTTCTCCCTTGCTCGGACTACTACGGAAGCTCTGTTGCCATATGGGTTGCCCCATTTAGGCAATCCCCGTTTAGACATATAATAACTATTTGGCATGATAGATTGTCGGATACGACTTTCGTCCTTTACTATGTATGTAGTTGCTCCGTGATAAGTTCTTTTGCCCAAACAACCTACAGGGAGAAGTTGGGTATCACGGCTTGGCGTCTATAACTGTCTTCCGCCAAGGCTTAACCATCGAGCCGCTGAGACTATCGTTTAACCAGTATAGGCTTTATCCTCATATCTATCGTTTCACCTTGCCACCCGGTCAGGACTTGACAATTAGTCCACTTGTGGCTTTACCGACATGCTACACTCCCCATCGTCTTTCGTTGAATGGATAAGTCGGCTGGTGATAGGTAATTATTTCAAAGAACACGTACCTAATAGCTTGCCAAAGCTATATTTATTATATGCCCTTACGGGCGCACCTGTAACTGTTCTTGGGCATCTGATTCCCAAGCATCCACGAATGGAGAGAGATAATTTTCCAGTTCGGGATAACTGCGCAAAATCGTGAAAACATCGGAGTATTTCTTGTTCAACAGTTCAATGGCGTGGGGAAACGTGCAATACTTACCGTCCTGATAGATACGGAGATACCAAATTATAGCTGCCAAAAGAATAATCGGGCTTTCCACGAAAAAATCGCCCTGCTTGCTTATCCAAGAGCGATTGAGGTTAAGCATAATCGTATAGCTGGCTTCATAGGCATCCGCAATGTCCGACATGAAGCTGGCGTTTATCGGGTTGCATCGGTGGCTCTTGCGTGGGTCGTCAAAATTGATAACGTAAAACTTAGGCTTTACCTTGTAGCCGTCCAAGTGGTTAAGCAAATGATTGTAAGCGATTTCCGACAAATCGGGAAACTTATAATCATAACAATAGAGCGCAAAACCTTTCTCGATTTGCTGTTTTATGTAATTATTTACTACTGCGTATGACTTCCCGCTGCCCGGCGTTCCTAACACGATGCTCGCACGAAAAACGTTTACAACGTTAATATAGCCTTGCACGGAACGGGTTCACGACATTTATCCAGCCATTATTCCATTTCTTCTTATAGTAGAACCGGGTAGGCAGATTTACGGAATACTCGTTCTCGATAAGCCTTGTTTCCTGCTGGAAACTTTCGTTCTCGGTATTAAAGACATCATCCATGAGGTTGTTTTTCAACAACCGGGACATCCACGTACCCGCCATGAGCATACAGATATAGCCCGCCGACAGTGTGGCGATATAAAACACGGCATCCGCCGTATGTGGTAGCGGAAGTTCCAGCAACCACCAGTTCAGAAAGAACAAAGTTACTCCTACCGCAAGGCTGCAATGTATCTTCGTCCATGTTATCTTTTCCTCTTTCACGCCCTTAGTGCCGATACACGACAGGGCGAGGAACACCACCGCAAAAAGTTTCGTCCAAAGGACGGACGAGAACAGCCCGGTGGTGCGCTGGAAGTTCCACAGTATCTTGTCTATCACTTCAAAGGTCACTCCCCATTCTTTCAGGGTGGAGTAACAGAACCAGTACACGTTTATTCCCACGAATAGAATACTGACAGCCCGCATAAAGTCCATGACCCGTGCAAGCCCTCTCAAATCATCTTCCTGTTGCATGATTGTAATGTTTTTTAGTTAGTCGATGCGCCTTGTGCGCTTCTTTTTCTTCTTTCTCTTTTGGCGGGCGTTGTCCTGCGGCTCGTCACCGCCTGATGCACCGCCGCCCAGCAAACCGCCGAAAGCACCCAGCACGGAAGCCACGCCCGAAACGATGTCGGATTTCGGCGTGAACTCCGGCTGTTCCTGATGCGTGGATTGGTCTTGCTGCGGTGCTGCCACTTCGGGCTGGTGCATCTTTCCGGTTTCGGCCGAAAAGCGTTCGTTGAACACATTCGCCGAATACTCCTTGCCCAAGCGTGAACCGTTCAGCACCACCCGGCTGTCGTGGTCGATGAACGTAACGCCATAGATGCGCCCGCTGTCGTTCTGACGGAATACCACGTCAATGCCCTGCTTCTTTAGCTGTCGTTCCAGTTCCTTGCGGCTGCGGGCGGTCTGCATGGCAGTGGCTACAATCTTCCGGGTGCGCTCTTTCAATTTCCCGTTCTTGATTGCTTCGCCCGATTTCTCCATTCTGCGCTGCACCGCTTCATAACCTACCGACTTGCCGATGCGGGAAGCCTTTACCGGGTTGCCCACCTTTTCGCCCTTGTCGTTCATGGCGGAATAGACTATGCCCTGATAGGGCTCACCGTTTATCTCCCCTTTGACTTCCTCGGCGCACACGTTGTAAGCGGCAAGCAAAGCCTTGTACTCCCCGAACGACTGGAAGCGGTAGCCATAGCAAGCCGCTTTCACGGTATTGCCGATTTGGTGCTTCACGTCCCCGGCTGCATAGTCCACCTTTTTCAGTTCCGGGCGTTCGGCACGCTCCTTCCGCTCTGCCGGATGTAGGTTATATTTCTTTTCCAGCTCACGGGTGATTTGCTTGCTGCGCCGATGCTCGAACCTGTCATTCAGCGGTCTGCCGTTCTCGTCCACCCGCAAGCCAACGATGTGGATATGGTGACGGTCGATGTCGGTATGCTTGTACACCAAATAAGGCTGGTCGCCATAGCCCAACTTCCGCATATACTCCCGTGCGATGTCGGAAAGCTGCTGGTCGGTCAGCACGTCTTCCGGGTGCGGGTTTATGGAAATATGAAGTATCGGCTTCTTGGTGGATAGCTGGACGGGCATCTGCATTTCAAAGCTACGCATACACTCGCCGATAGAGAAATTCCCGTCCTCGTTCAACAGCATCCGGTTGGAGAAAAGCACCTTTGCTTCTTCGCTGTCCACCTTGTTTTGGTTGTACGCCAGTGCGCCGAACATATTGCCGCCCGTGCTTATTTTGGCAACCATAGTTCCTTGCACTCGTTTGTCAGGTCGATAACCTGACGGTTTAACATAGCCAGTTCGGTGGTCGCTTTCTCCAGTTTATAGAGAAAAGCCAGTGCCTTTTTCTCGGAAAAGTTGCTGTGCAACGCTTTTACAACTTGGTTGTAATTGACCGCCACGGCTCTGAATTGTGCATAAAATTCGGTCAGCCGGGTGCAATACTCGACCGCCGATTTGTCCACTTTCACCACCCGGAACGGCTCGCCGAACAGCCGGGCGGCGATGAAACGGGACTTGCTCGTAACGCCCGACTGCTCCCACTGCGAGAGGAAGCGGGCGTTCTCCCGGTCGTTCAGGTAGAGGACATGGCGATGCTTCGCCGGGTCTGCGAGGGCGGGGCGACCGCCCTTGTTGGTTCTTCTTGTTTCCATACTTCTTTGGATTAAAAAATTACGACTTCGGAGTGATTTTTACCCCCGCAAGGGGCAAGGCGTTTTCAGGCACGGAAAACGGTTTTGTAGCATACAAAACACACCTTGCTATTTTCTGACGAAAATCGAAATCCGTCACGGACGGATTGGGGTTAGCGTGGAACGGTAAGCCCTGCCTTTCACCAGCCCGGTTTTACACCTGCGCCCCCGGCGGTTCGTTACTCCGCTGCAAAGTAACGGTGATTTATAATGCTGTAAAATAGGCGGTTGGTGGACAAAATGGGACAGTGCAGGACAAATCGGGACACATCTAAAAACGAACGTTTTTTCTCCTTTTATTTGCAGAAGATTTCAAGATTGAAAGAAATATTCCAAGCAAGAAAGCATGATTGAAAGCAGGATTTCAAGATTTCAAGGAAGAATGAAAGCAGGAAAACAAGATTGAAATAAAACAATCTTTCAAGATTGCAATATGGAAACAAAGAAAGCTATATGGCTGGATTGATTGAAAGCAATAAATAAATCTATCAACCAATAATGAACGAAAGCAATATGGAAAACGAGAAAACACCCCTTTATGTCGCCTTTTCCACACAAAAGGGCGGGGTCGGCAAAACCACCTTTACCGTACTGGCGGCAAGTTACCTCTATTACCTCAAAGGTTACGATGTGGCGGTGGTCGATTGCGACTACCCCCAACACTCCATTGCCGGGATGCGAAAGCGGGATGCCGAGCAGGTCGGGGCGGATGAAGATTACAAGCGCATGGCGTATGAACAGTTCACCCGGCTGGGGAAGAAAGCCTACCCGGTGCTGTGCAGTTCGCCCGAAAAGGCGATTGCAACGGCTGACGAATATATAGCCGCCGGACACGTGCCGGATATTGTCTTTTTCGACCTGCCCGGCACGGTGAACAGCGAGGGCGTGATAAACTCCCTTGCGGGCATGGACTACATCTTCACCCCCATTTCAGCCGACAAGGTGGTGCTGGAAAGCAGCCTGTCGTTTGCGGTGGCTATCCAAAAGCTATTGGTGAAGAATGAAGCCTGCCGACTTGCCGGGCTGTACCTCTTTTGGAACATGGTGGACGGGCGGGAGAAAACAGACCTCTACGCCGCCTACGACAAGACGATTAAGGAACTGGAACTGCCGCTGATGAAAACCTTTATCCCCGACACCAAACGCTACAAAAAGGAACTGGTGGCGGATAGAAAGGCGGTGTTCCGCTCCACGCTCTTTCCCGCCAGCCGCCCACTGGTGAGGGGAAGCAACTTGGAAGAACTGATAACGGAAATAGTGTACTACATCAAATTACAATGATATGGCAAAGCAAAGCGGCGGGATGCCGAAGATAGACGAGGATTTCATGAAAGAACTTATCTCGCAGGGCGTACCCGCCAAGCGGGAGAGCCAGCCGGATGACGCACCGCAGCCCGGCGGCGAAACGGAAACCGCCCACGAGGGACGGCAGACTGAAACGGTGCGGGTGGAGAAACCGACACCCCGTAAGCGCAAGGGCGGTTCGGGCGACTACCGGGAAACCTACTTTCAGAAAGTGGAACTGGCAGACCGACAGCCCTTGTATGTAAGCCGCACCACGCACGAGAAGCTGATGCGTATCGTGACGGTGATAGGCGGGCGAAAGGTGACGGTAAGCAGCTACGTAGAAAACATTCTGCTGCGCCACTTCGAGCAGTACCAAGACGAGATAAACACCCTATACGAAAGCCACTTCCAAAAACCTGTCTGACTATGGTAATCCATTGCATACTTACCGGGCTTTTGGTGTACTACATCGCCCTGTGGCTGTGGTATCTCTACACGGACAGCCGGACATCACCGGGCAGAACGGATGATGCGCCGCTTCTACGAAACGGGGTTTCAGGCTACACGCTGATAGGTGAAAGCCGATACAAGGGGGGACTAATCGGGACAGCGCAGGACAAATCGGGACACCTCCCGAAAGCGGCTGAAAATGATACTATTTTTGCGCCGCAGGCTGACGGACTGCCGGAAGAAACGCCCGGTTACGAGAATGACGAACCGGATTACGAGGACGAGGAAATAGCCGGGTACATGGACGGTGACGATGATACCGGGCGGGCTACGGGCGTGAGCTTCGATGAATTGGGCGAAGCGGTACGCACGGCGAACGCCGACACCCCCACCGAAGCGGAACAACGGCAAGCAGCCGGGACGCTGGCAAGCATTGAGGGGACGAACCTCTACGATGCGGTGGTGGAGAACATCAACGGCGAGCTGGCAAAGGTGGCGGAACTGCTGGGACGCAACGAAACGGAACTGGCTACGGCTACTCCTGCCGGAACTGGCAACATAAGCGAGGAACACGAAGCGTTCGACATGAACGATTTCCTATAATATAATAATGTGTAACAATATGAAGCAACGTGACTACGGTTGATTGGCAACCTGAAAACCAAACAGACAAACGGGACTATCCCCGACCACTAAAATTTCAAATTATTCACCAGCCGGGAAAGGCGGACTTCCCACCCGCCGCCCGGCATTAAAAACAAATCACAATGAGAAAGAAAATCTTTTTGTCGGCTTGCCGCTGCGGTAAGTGCCTACGCACAGGGCAACGGGCAGGCGGGCATCACCGAAGCCACGAACCTAATCACAGGGTATTTCGACCCCGGTACAAAATTAGTGTACGCAATCGGGGCGGTCTGCGGCTTGATTGGCGGGGTAAAAGTATATAACAAATTTTCGAGCGGCGACCCCGACACCTCAAAGACCGCCGCCAGTTGGTTCGGGGCGTGCATCTTCCTGATTGTCGCCGCCACTATCCTGCGGTCGTTCTTCCTCTAAAACGGCGGCTATGTCTGAATATCCGGTAAACAGGGGTATCGGGAAGCCGGTGGAGTTCAAGGGGCTGAAAAGCCAGTACCTCTTTATTTTTTGCGGCGGCTTGCTTGCCGTCTTCGTGGTGTTCATCGTCCTGTTCATGGCAGGCGTGAACCAGTGGCTATGTATCGGTTTCATCGTGTCGGCTTCGCTGCTGCTCGTGTGGCAGACGTTCCGGCTCAACGCACGGTACGGCACGCACGGGCTGATGAAAGCAGCCGCACGCAAAAGACACCCACGCTTCATTATCAGCCGAAAGGCGATACCCCGGCTGTTCAACTACAAAAGAAGAAAGGAAGAAAGAACATGAGGAATACATTAAAGGCTACCACGCTGGAGAGGAAATTTCCACTTTTGGCGGTGGAGAACGGCTGCATCATCTCAAAGGATGCGGACATAACGGTGGCTTTTAGGGTGGAACTGCCCGAACTGTTCACCGTCACCAGTGCCGAGTACGAAGCCATACATTCGGCATGGTACAAGGCAATCAAGGTGCTGCCCGACTACTCCATAGTACACAAGCAGGACTTCTTCATCAAGGAGAACTACCAGCCCGACACGGAAAGGGACGAACTTAGTTTTTTAAGCCGCTCCTTTGAACGGCACTTCAATGAACGCCCGTTCCTGAACCATTACTGTTACCTGTTCCTGACGAAAACGACAAGGGAGAGAAGCCGCCGACAGAGCGACTTCTCCACCCTCTGCCGGGGCAGGATCGTTCCGCAGGAGATAACCGACAAGGAAGCGGCTACAAAGTTCATCGAAGCGGTTGGGCAGTTTGAGCGCATTATGAACGACAGCGGTTTTGTCACGCTTACCCGGCTGGCGGCATCGGAAATCACCGGGCAGGACGGAAAGGCGGGCATCATCGAGAAATACTTCTCGCTATCGCAGACAGATACCACCTGCCTGAAAGACATCGGGCTGTACCCGGAAGAAATGCGTGTCGGGGACGACATACTGTGCCTGCACACGCTTTCGGACGTGGAAGATTTGCCCGGAAAGGTCGGGACGGACACACGGTTTGAGAAGCTGTCCACTGACCGGAGCGACTGCCGACTGTCATTCGCCGCCCCGGTGGGCGTGCTGTTGTCGTGCAACCACGTCTATAACCAGTTCATCTTCATAGACGACCACGCCGAAAACCTGAAGAACTTCGAGCAGACCGCCCGGAACATGCAATCGCTCTCCCGTTATTCCCGTGCCAACCAAGTGAACAAGGAATGGATAGACGAGTACCTGAACGAAGCGCACAGCAAGGGGCTTGTATCGGTGCGCTGCCACTGCAACGTCATGGCATGGAGTGACGACCGGGAAGAACTCAAACGCATACGCAACGATGTGGGAAGCCAGCTTGCGCTAATGGAGTGCAAGCCACGCCACAACACGGTCGATACGCCCACGCTCTTTTGGGCGGGCATACCCGGAAACGAAGCGGACTTCCCCGCAGAGGAAAGTTTCTACACGTTCTTGGGGCAGGCTCTCTGCCTGTTCGTGGAAGAAACGAACTACAAGAGTTCGCTTTCGCCGTTCGGCATCAAAATGGTGGACAGGGTGAGCGGTCGCCCGCTGCATATCGACATATCGGATTTGCCCATGAAGAAAGGCATCACGACCAACCGCAACAAGTTCATACTTGGGCCGAGCGGGTCGGGTAAGTCTTTCTTTACCAACCACATGGTGCGTCAGTATTACGAGCAGGGGGCGCACGTGCTGCTGGTAGATACGGGTAACAGTTACTTGGGGCTGTCCCAGCTTATCCACAACCGCACGCACGGCGAGGACGGGATTTATTTCACCTACACCAACGAGAACCCGATAGCGTTCAACCCGTTCTATGTCGAGGACGGGGTATTCGACATAGAGAAGAAAGAGAGCATCAAGACCCTTATACTCACCCTGTGGAAGCGGGATGATGAAGCCCCGAAGCGGTCGGAAGAAGTGGCGTTGTCAAACGCCGTGAGTGCCTATATCGAACTGACAGGCAAAGACCGTTCGGTAACGCCCTGCTTCAACACGTTCTACGAGTTTGTCCGGGATGATTACCGCCGACAGCTTGAACAGAAGAACGTCAGGGAAAAGGATTTTGACATAAACAATTTCCTGAACGTGCTTGAACCGTACTATCGTGGCGGTGAGTACGACTACCTGCTGAACTCCGACAAGGAACTGGATTTGTTGCACAAACGCTTCATTGTCTTTGAGTTGGACAACATCAAAGACCACAAGATTTTATTCCCGGTAACGACTATCATCATCATGGAAGCCTTTATAAACAAGATGCGCAAGTTAAAGGGAATAAGGAAGTTAATACTAATCGAGGAAGCGTGGAAAGCGATTGCATCGGCGAACATGGCGGACTATATCCGCTACCTCTACAAAACCGTCCGAAAATATTTCGGGGAAGCGATTGTAGTCACGCAAGAGATTGAGGATATTATTTCTTCCCCTATCGTGAAAGAGAGTATCATCAATAACTCGGACTGCAAAATCCTGTTAGACCAAAGAAAATATCTCAACAAGTTTGACAGCATACAGAACCTCTTGGGACTGACCGACAAGGAGCGTTCGCAGATATTGTCTATCAACATGGCGAACCACCCCGGACGGAAGTACAAGGAAGTTTTCTTCTCGCTGGGCGGCACGCAGTCGGCGGTGTACGCCACAGAAGTTTCATTGGAAGAATATTACGTGCGCCCGTAAGGGGATTTGACAAATGTCGCTGTGGCAAGCGACTGGGCGTGAG
>ERZ780151.1321-NODE-1321-length-18719-cov-2.109301_pt1 | contig 18719 bp, 18 predicted proteins | sample MGYA00510983_ERZ780151 | MGnify/ENA primary metagenome ERZ780151 (study PRJEB29588, sample SAMEA2144623) | human gut metagenome | biome: human gut; feature: human-associated habitat; material: faeces | place: Denmark | collected 2008/2010 ... | reverse complement strand
TCTGCCGTCAAAAGCAGCGGCGCTTCGATCGTCACATACGTCCCTTTCGGCTTTCCCATCATTTTTGCACCCTGCTCCGATGTGATTTTCACAATGGTTGTCTGAATTTCCGCCTTTCTTTTCTTCTTCTCAATCTCGACCCCGGAGATCTCCACATGGTCCCTCTCAAATTTTTCCTGATTCTCCATCGCCAGGTCTGTCCGCATCCTATACTTTCCTATCATACTTTTCTCCTTCTCCTGTATTTTTGTTGTAGTTTTTGCAATTTTTTCAAAAATATGTATTGACAAACCATGCGAAATATTATAGGATAATAAAGCATGTTTCAGTGGAGCGCCCGTGTCTGTTCCATTGAATAACATCCCTTAAATCACATTAATTTTAAAAATATTGGAGGTGTACAGTTTGGCTAACATTAAATCCGCAAAGAAAAGAATCCTGGTAAATCAGACAAAGGCAGACCGCAACAAAGCAATCCGTTCTGCAGTTAAGACTTCTATGAAAAAAGTAGATGCTGCTGTTGCTGCAAACGATAAAGAGGCTGCTGCTGCTGCATTAGTAAATGCGATCTCTACCATCGACAAGGCTGCTTCTAAAGGCGTTTATCATAAAAACAACGCTGCCAGAAAAGTATCCAATCTGAGCAAAGCTGTAAACTCAATCGCATAATAAAGATATAAAACAAAGAGAACTTAGTCATACCGTCATGTGGCTGGGTTCTTTTTTTATGCTTACCAAAAGAGTGCGCCGCGACAGATCTTTTGATAAACACAGAACAAGGCGTACCGGTACAGGAAAACTGGCCGATACGCCTTGTTCTTTTTAGAAAACTCTGCTCTTACGCCGCCCTGCTGTATTTCGTAATCAGCAGCTCCACGCTCAGCAGATCGGAAATTTTTCCCGTCTTCACGTCCTCTTCCATCTGCACGCAGTCATTGACCGCCGCTTTTAATTCCTCCGCCGCATACTGGCGCGACATGGGAATATAGTTCCGCACAACGAAGCTCTGCAGTCCCGTCCGTTTTGCGATCGTCGCCTGATCGCAGTGCTCTGCCAGCAGCTCTTTGACCTGCAGCAGCAGATTGAACTGGCGTGCCAGCAGAAAGAGAATCCGCATCGGCGGCTCCTTTAAAGCCAGCAGATCCTGATACAGATCGAGCGCTTTCCGCTGCTTCTTCTCCGTTACCGCGCGGATCATCTCGAAAATCCGGTTCGTAATCTGCGTTGTGCAGACTGCCTCGATATCCGCCCGCGTGATCACATCTCTTCCCATCGTATAGCTGAGCAGTTTTTCCAGCTCCTGCGAGATATTTCCCATATCCGTGCCCGTCTTTTCCAGAAAATCTTCCATATCCTGGCGCGTGATCTTTTTTCCCTCTTTTTTCATCATGCCGAGTACCCAGGTCATCAGCGTCTTTTCGTCCTGACGAGCAAATTCCACTGCTCTTCCCTGCTTCTGCACCGCCTTGTACATACGGTTCCGCTTATCAACTTCCTCCTCCACGAAGATCAGCACCAGATAATCCGGCAGGGATCCCATGTAGTCTGCCAGCGCGTCGGCTTTGTTTTTGAAAAATCCTGTATTTTCCAGCAGAATCACACGGCGGTCCGCAAAAAACGGCATCGTCTCCGCAAGGTCAATCACTTTGGGAATCTCGGTTCCTTTTCCCTCAAAGCGGGAGAAATTCATCGTGTCGTCCTCCGGCAGCAGTGCGTTTTTCAGCTTGTTTTTATACTGATGCTTCAGATAGGCTTCTTCTCCGTAGAGCAGGTAGACCTGCTTAAAATTCTGCGTTTTGATATCTTCTAAAATGCTTTTCATTCCATCCTCTTTCTTTCGTTCCGGCAGAAGCACGTTTGCGCAGTGCCGCAGCAGCCGGAGCTTTTGACCATTCAGGAGACGGGAAATTCCACATCCGACCGGTATCCGTGAACCGCCAGGCGGTCACGCTTCAGCTGTACTGTCACGGCTCCATCCACCGGTGTTCCGTAGATATGGCTTTTGCAGGCACGAAGCCGCTCCAGCAGCTCCCGGTGCGGATGGCCGTACCGTCCCGGCCACGCGCAGGAAATCAGGCTGATCTGCGGCTGTATGCGGTTCAGAAATGCCTCGCTCGTTGAATTTCTCGAGCCGTGGTGCGCCACCTTTAAAATCTGGCACCGCTCTGCCGCCCCCAGGACCTCTTCTTCTCCGCTTCCCTCCAAATCTCCCGTCAGAAGTGCGCGGCAGGCACCGCAGGAAAGCTGTAATACAACACTTCCGGCGTTTTCCTCTCCCGTATAGTCTTCGCCCGCTCCCGGATGAAGCACCGATACGGTGAGTTCTCCTGCACGGATCTCGTCTCCCTTTTTTAGATATTCTACCATAATTCCCGCTTTTTGTGCGGCTAAAATAAAAGGATTTTCTTTTTCGCTTCCTTTCATCCACACAGGCAGGAACAGATGGCGGATGCGAAGCGCCGTTTTCTGCTCCCCGATCAGCTCCAGCAGTTCGAGGATTCCGTTCGTGTGATCTGCGTCCGGGTGCGTGACAACAACGGCATCAAGAGCGGCAATGCCGCGCTGTTTCAGATACGGGAGAATCCTTTTTTCCCCGATCGCAGACGCACTGCTGCTCCCGCCGTCATTCAGCATCAGAAAACGGCCGCTCTCCACCACCAGCGCATCGCCCTGGCCGACGTCCAGCGCTGTAATGGAAAACGTTTCCCGGGGACGGTAAAAAAGCAGAACACAGGCAAAAAACATGGTAATACCAAAGAGCATCCGCTCCCGCCTTCGTGCCTGCGCACCTTTTCGTTTTGCCCCATCCGGATTCATCTCCCGTTTTCGTTTTCGCACATACAGTATCACCAGCAGACCGGTCAGAATGATTCCATATCCTGCCATCTGCCATTTTTCCGGCTGACCGCAGATCCACACATTTCCCGGAATCTGTGCGACCGCCGCTGTCATCTGCCGCAGAAGTGTGAGCAGGAACCGCGCCGGAAGCAGAACAACACTTCCCGCTTTCACGCTTGCCAGTCCCGCCAGAAGCCCCGCAGCACCCGTCAGCAGCACCGCCGTCATGACAGCTCCTGCAAACAGATTCGGCAGAAACGCAAAGAGCGGAATCTCATAAAAATACCACGCCTGCAGCGGGATCATGACAAGCTGCAGGGAAAGGTACACCATCGCAGCCTCTTTTCCTTTCGCCGCAAGCTTTTCCAGCCCCGTTTTTTCCCCGCGTCTCTTCCGTTCCGCCTTCTCCCCCGCCAGAACCGGATAAACCCCGGAAATGGCTGTTACTGCTCCAAACGAAAGCCAGAACCCGCTCTGCTCCAGATACGAGGGGTTTTCTGCCAGCATCAGAATTGCCGCAAGAGAGAGCGCACTTAAGGAATCATACGTCCTTCCCACTGCGACAGCTCCCATCCGCACTGCAAACATCACCACTGCACGCACGGTCGCCGTTCCGCTGCCGGTAAACATGCCATACAGCACCATACCGGCGGCCGCTGCCAGAGACGCGGGAGTTTTCGGCAGATGCAGCGCCATCAGCAGCCGTCGGAGTGCCATGCCGAGCAGCATCAGATGCATGCCGGAAACGGAAATCAGGTGCAGCAGACCGCTCTGCTGATACGCCAGATACGTCTCCTCCGTGAGTTCCGACCGTTCCCCGAGCAGCATCGCAGAAAGCACACCTGCCTCCTCCTCCGGCATCATTTCTTTTAAAACGGCACAGCACCGCTCCCGCTCCAGCCGGAGCGCTTCGCCGAGATTCCACCGCCCGACATTCACAACTTCCTCCCGCTCCGAAATCACGTAAAACGCACAGCCTTTTCCCTCATAATATGTTTTCTCATCAAACATCCCCGGATTGCGCGGGCTTTCCGGCTTTTTTACAGTTCCGTACACCCGCACAGCGGCTCCGACCGGCAGATCTCCCCGCTTTGCGAGCAGATAAAATTTCCCTTTGCTTCCCTCCCCGCGCAGCACATACCCGTTGTTGCTGCTCTTTTTCTCATACGTTTCAATTGTCCCTGCAATCCACACCTTCCTGCCCTGCTGCGCTTTGTTTTCGTATTTGGGGTCAGAAAAAGGCGTGCCAAGAGGCACGCCCGCAATCCGCAGCAGCACAAGCACCAGCATGAATCCAAGACACGCCAGGCACATGGGCCGTTTTCTCATGTATCTTTTTCCTCCAGATAAGACAGGTCTTCCTCGTAGAACTGATTGAGTTTCATCGTTTCACGGAAGGTTACATCGCTCTCTCCGTTGATGGAAAACTGCACCTTATCCACCTTACAGTTCGCCGTGATGGAATCCACCACCGCATAAATCGGAATCTGCTCCGCCACACTCGAAAGCGCAGAATCCTTAAAAGATTTGTCAAAATTCACATAGGCAATCCGATCGGATGTCGTGACACTTAAGACATTCATCGTATCCGGCAGCACTGCATAGTGGCCGTCTTCTTTCGGTCCCTTCATCAACTGCTCCACCACGACACGCTCCAGCGGAATGTTCGTGCTGTACGGCACCCGCCGCGTCTCCTTCACAAGATGATCGCCTGCTTCATTTGCAAAATACAGTGTCAGCGTCGCATACTGATACTGATAAATTTCCCTTCCGGAATTTTCCAGAAAGCTGTCCGCCGTCATCGTTCCGATCTCGCGTCCTTTGGAATCCTTTAACGGATCCCCGTCGATCAGAAGCGTCACGCGCTCCACCTCCGGAACCTGCACAAAGGTACGCACCAGTCCTGCACGCACCAAAACCTCCTGCGGCCGCGCAAGCTCTCCGTACTCTCCACTTAAGTTCAGCGTAAGGAGCCCGTTCTCCAGCGTATACGTCTTGATGGAAATCCCATTGGAAAGAAGTGCCTGGTTTCCGTCCCTGGCAGGTTTCTCCTGCAGCGCGTCAACCAGCTCCTTGATCAGTTTCTGATCCGTTCCTTCTTTTGGTTCATACGGCTCCTGCACCAGTGTTGTGCCGGTTTTGTCCAGGCAGTACAGGTGATACGCCGACTCCTTCTGGCTCTTCTGCCACTGCCCGCAGCCGCTAAGAAGCAGCACGCCGGCCAGCAGTACGCCAAGTATCCGTTTCATGTGCGCCACCTCCTACATCACGTAATTCAGAGGAATCCGCACGGAAAATGTCGTTCCCTCGTTTTCTTTGCTGTATACACGGATCGCTCCCCGGTGCATGACAATCGCGCTCCGCGCAATCGCAAGGCCAAGGCCGGTTCCGCCGATTTCCCGCGAGTGGGACTTGTCCACGCGGTAGAAACGCTCGAAGATATGCGCAATCGACTCCTCCGGGATGCCGATGCCGGAGTCTGCCACCGTCACGTAGAAATATTTGTGATCCGCATTTAAGGATACACGCACCCATCCATTCTCGTTGTTGTACTTGATGCCGTTTTCGATCAGGTTCGAGAACGCCAGCGAGAGCTTCGTCGCATCCACCTCCGCATTGACCGGGCGGAAGCTGTCGAGAATGAGCTCCACATTTTTCTGTGCGGCAATCGGATGAAGCCGCTTCAGCAGCTGCTCTAACAGCTCGTTGATATTGACCTGGGTGATATTGAGGTCTGCCACCTTTTTATCCATCTTGACCAGCGACAAAAGGTCGGTAATAATCTGGTTTTCGCGGTCGATCTCCGAGGTAATATCCTGCATGAACTCCTGATAAAGTTCCACCGGAACGCCCTCCTGCCCGTTCAGCGAATCCGCCAGAACCTTCATGGACGCAAGCGGCGTCTTTAACTCATGCGAGACGTTCGAAACAAATTCCTGGCGGGAATCGTCGAGCGTGCGGACGCGGGTCAGCATCTTGTTGAATGCGTCCGTGATCAGCTCTGTCTCGAGGTAATCCGGAACAGAAATGCTTTCGTCGAGATAGCCGTCGGTGATGTCCTCGATGGAACGGGTGACCTTCTGGAACGGCTTCATCAGAATGCCCGCGAGCAGATAGCCAAAAACCAGCACGAGAAGCGCAATGATCGAAAGAATCGTCATTCCCTTCGTCTCCAGAATTTTCATATTTGCACGGATCTCATCCGTCGAAATGCTGACGAGCATAACGCCGAGCGTCTCCTTCGTCTCGGTATTCTGAATCCGCACCGTCATTTCCAGATAGCTGTTTTTCCGGTCGTACTGGCTCGTCTCCTTGCCCTGAAAGCTCTGGATGACCTCCTGCGAGATAATCGTCTTTCCGCGGTCCATATCGTACGTATCTTTGATGACGCGGAAATCCTGGTCAATAATCAGGATTCTGCCGCCGTAGATATTCGTCAGCATACTGAGCTGTCCGTTGATGACATCCGATCCAGGATCTTCCATGTAATTCTGCTGGATGAGCTGGTTGCAGATAATATCGCACTGATTTTTTACGGTAATGCTGCGCACCGATACCGCACGGTCCTCATAGCTGTTTACGATGCTCTTCTCAAGGATCACACACGGTACAATGCCGATGATCACAAGAATCACCGTGATGCGGAAGCGCAGACTCCGCAGAAACTTCCATTTTTCTTTGATTTTAAGCCTGGAAATAGTAACCAACTCCCCACTTTGTGTGAACGTACTTCGGTTCACTTGGATTTTTCTCGATCTTTTCGCGCAGACGGCGGATATGTACATCTACGGTGCGCACGTCGCCCGGGTACTCATAGCCCCAGACAATGTTCAGCAGGTTCTCTCTGCTGTACACCTTGTTCGGATTGAAGACGAGAAGCTCGAGCACATCGAACTCCTTCGCAGTCAGATTGATCTCGCGGTCTCCGATGAAGACTCTTCTGCCCTCGCAGTCGATCCGCAGGTCTTTCACCTGTACGACTTTTGCTTTCTCTTCTTTTGGCTCCTGGCGGGCCGCACGGCGCATGATGGCCTTGATGCGTGCTTTTACTTCCAGAATGTTGAACGGCTTTGTGATGTAATCATCTGCGCCGTATTCCAGTCCCAGGATTTTGTCCATGTCCTCGCCCTTTGCGGTCAGCATGACGATCGGAACGTTGGAAAATTCACGGATCTGCTGGCAGACGGACAATCCGTCCAGCTTTGGCAGCATCAGATCCAGAAGGATCATATCGTATTCTTTTTCTTTTGCCATGGAGAGTGCTTCCTCGCCGTCGTATGCGCAGTCAACCTCCATGCCGTCCTGCTCCAGGCTGAAGCGGATTCCTTTTACGATCAGTTTTTCATCATCAACTACAAGAACTTTCTTTGCCATTTCTTCTCCTTCTTGTTCTAAACCTCGATAGAACCCCTTATCTTTTCAAACATCTTTTCCTTGATGCCCTCAATGTTCATAATCTCCTCAACCGAACCAAACGGGCCGTTTGCTTCGCGGTAGGCGATGATGGCATCCGCACGGCTCTCTCCGATGCCGGAGAGTGTCATCAGTTCTTCTTTTCCGGCCGTGTTCAGGTTGACTTTGCCGGAACCGGAAGCCTGCTCCGTGCCGCCCGTATTCTGCTGCGGCGTTTCCGTGCTTTCCATGTTTTCTGCCTCCTCGCGCGTCCAGACGGTGATCTGCTCTCCGTCTTCGATTTTCCGTGCAAGATTGAGGATTTTTTCTTCAGCATCCGGCAGAAATCCGCCTGCCGCTTCCACAGCCTGCACTACGCGGCTTCCGCCCGGCAGCGTGTAGACACCGGGGGAAGCGACCGCACCGCAGATATAAACCTGCACCGTTTCTTCCGGTGCTGCCTCCTGTGCCTCACGTTTTTCCGGAATGCCTGTGGTTTCTCCAGCGCTTTTTTCGGAAACCGTCTGCTCCTCATCCACTTCCTTCTGATTCCCGAAAACGGTTTCCTCCGTGCTCCCGTCTGTGCTATCTGACAGTTTGTATTCTGTATCCCTGTGGTTGCATCCGCAGAGCAAAAAAACCAGCATCGCCGCCAGTATTTTTGCATGTTTTCTGCCTCTGTTCTGCTGTTTTTTCAATTTCATGCTGTGTACTCCCTTCCGCTTCGCATCTGACGCGCAAGGGTCCCTTGTGTACGCATAACTACGTTTCTATTGTATCGAAGAAACCATAAAAATACAAGTAGAAATCTTAATCGTTATTCCCACTGAAACACTACAATTCCCACAACTGCCACTGCCATGCCGAGCAGCTTGCGCACGGTGAAATCCGTTTTTTCCATACCGAAAAGGCCGAACAGTTCAATCAGCCACGCCGCTGCGAGCTGGGAAATGACGATCAGCATCGCCGCCTTCGCCGGGCCGAGCCCTGCCATACTCCAGATAACCGTGATCGTGATAAACGCGCCAATTGCCCCGCCGAGCAGCAGATACCACGGCTTTACGCGGAACAGATCCCCGATGGGCTCCCTCCCGGTGATGCACCATGCCGCAAGACAGACGGCAAACGCACTAATCTGCACCCAGCCGGCCGCCAGCCATGTACTCGTCTGTTTCGTCACCTCTGTGTTGAAAACGCCCTGAATACTCATCAGTGCGCCGGAAAGCAGCGCTGTTAAAATTCCCGCCATTGATTCTTCCTCCTGCTGTTTTTTTATGTACTCTCGGAGTCTTTCTGCGCTTGATTTTACGAGAAGATTTTTTGTCAGTTGTGCCCAAATTTTTGAGGCGTACGCGGTGCGTACGTTGATAAAATTCGGATGCATCTGGCGAAAAATCAGCCATAAAAGCAAGTGCAATAAAGACTCCGAGAGTACATTTTTGATATCCCCAATTGTTTTGCTGCATTTTGCCTGTTTAACCCGGCAGCTTTTTACTGCTTTTATGATCCTTCTATATTGTATTAATTATACACTACAATGAAACAAATTAACAATATCTTTTCTGAAAATAAAAAGCAGAAACAGTTTTTTTTCGACTGTTCCTGCCTTTCTTTGCATCTGCCACGTAAGAATTTTAAAAATTTGCCGATATTTTAATGATTCTCTGTCGGTCAGTGCATAAATATATAACGTTTTGTTCCGAGCCTTTGATCCGCACACTTATCCGAAGAATAAAATGCCGGATTTCTGCTTCGCAAACTTTCATTACATATACTATGCGAATCAAATCGGCAAATATCACACAAAAAAATAAAATTTTTTTATTTTTTTTCAAAAACGGATGTCTTCTGATATGTCTGCGTATTTTTATCCGGATATCGATAGTCAGCTATAGCAGTCATTCCCACCAGCGCAGTCAACATAACTACTGCCACTGCGGCAGCTGCAGATTTCAGGATTCTGTGAGTCCTGTTCCCGTCATACTCAAGACTTTCAAGTTTTTCCTTTGCCGCCCCGGTGCTTCCTGTCTTTTCAGCCCTGGCTGCTTCATTGAAATCCCCTGTTTCTCTCAGTCGGGTGATCAGCCGATCATACCCCGCCCGGATCTTCTCCTCGGATTCTTCCGGAAATTCATCCCATGAGGTTTTACCTGCTGCGTTCAGCAATGCGGATTCAAGTATTTTGGTTTCAGCATCATACTGCTCTTGAAGTATTTTGTCTATCTGCTGATTTTTTGTCTGTATATCTGTTTTGTTCTTCATAATATTTAACTTTCCTTGACAATTTCTCCCCCTGGGTTCATATTAAATAGTAACGTATAGCAATTCCATAAAATAATGAATCCGGACATTTTCGCAGGATTTCACATATTCCCTGCAGTCTTTTATAGAATTGTTGTAACTATTCAGAATAAAACAGGAGGAATCTCTATGAAACATATTGTGCTCACCGGCGGCGGCACAGCCGGACATGTGACTCCGAATATTGCTCTGATCCCACGCCTTAAGGAGCTTGGATACGAAATTTCCTATATCGGATCCTACGATGGAATCGAAAAAAAGCTTATTGAAGAAATGAATATTCCTTATTACGGAATCTCATCCGGAAAGCTGAGACGTTATTTTGATCTGAAAAACTTCACAGATCCATTTCGTGTACTGAAAGGATTCGGTGAGGCCAAAAAATTATTGAAACAATTAAAACCAGATGTGGTTTTCTCCAAGGGTGGCTTCGTGACTGTCCCGGTTGTAATCGCTGCCGGTCGACGTAAAATTCCTACCATCATTCATGAATCAGATATGACTCCCGGACTTGCAAATAAGATCTGCATTCCATCTGCCACAAAAGTATGCTGTAACTTCCCTGAGACTGTAAAAAGTCTTCCTGCTGACAAAGCAGTACTTACAGGTACTCCTATCCGTCAGGAATTATTAAACGGAAGTAAAGAGGCAGCCCGCGAATTCTGTGGTTTCACAGATGACAAACCGGTTCTTATGGTGATCGGCGGAAGTCTTGGTGCTGCATCTGTCAATGAAAATATCCGCAAAATCCTTCCGGAACTTTTAAAAGAGTTTCAGGTTATCCACCTGTGTGGTAAGGGAAAAATGGATGAAAGTCTCAAAGACACAAAAGGATATGTACAGTATGAATATATTAAACAGGAGCTTGCCGATCTGTTTGCTCTGTCTGATATCGTTATCTCCCGCGCAGGTGCCAATGCAATCTGTGAACTGAATGCTTTAAAAAAACCCAATCTTCTGATCCCGCTTTCTGCAAATGCCAGCCGCGGTGACCAGATTCTCAATGCACGTTCATTTGAACGTCAGGGATTCAGCATGGTACTTGAGGAAGAAGAGATTACAGAAAGCACACTTTTAAACGCAATCCGAGAACTGTACCAGAACAGAGAGTCCTATGTTCATGCCATGTCAGAAAGCAGTCATATGAATTCTATTGAAAAAATCACCGGGCTGATCGAAGACTGCGTAAATAAACAGTAATCACCGGGTTATTTTCTTATATTCCCTGGCAAGCCAGCGTCTCGTCCTCATGACTCTGTTATTCACATTATTTTCTGTGATATGATAATGTCTGGCAACGAGACGCGTTGGTATGTCATATAACGTTACACTGACATAGATTTCATAATTTGTCCTGTTCTTTTCTCTCAGTTTTTCAAATATCGACTGCAGGTATCCTGCTGCCTCCAGATTCAGAACAATCTCATCTACACGATTACCTTTTCTTACCCGCATATCTGTCATTTCCAGAATCGCATCTGAGTTCGCATATTCATATTTCCTGAAGGCCTTTTTGCGATGATCGGATGCCTTATGGTAGCTGATTCTGACAATCAGATTCTCCAGTTTCTTTTCATCTGAAAAATCCACACTCCGGCCCATATGAAACAAAGTCTCAAATACATCCTGACAGACATCTTCTGCTTCGTCTTCATCGCCAAGGATAAATTTTCCAATATTGAACGCCCGAGAGCGGTATTTCCTGTAGATACTTACAAAATCTATATTCTCCATCTTTTGCAATGTGCTGTATCAGAATATCAGGACAGCTGCTCCTTTACTTTTAACAGGATTTCTTCTTTATCTGCATCACTGAGTTCACCCGGGTGCCATGTGATTCCCACCTGATCTCCTTTATATCTCGGAATCAGATGCATATGAAAATGAAATACTGTCTGCCCTGCACACTCGCCATTATTCTGTACAATATTAAATCCGTCACATTTCAGTGCTGCTGTCATTGCTGTCGCCATTTTCTTTGCAAGAATCATTGCCTTTGCAGCCATTTCATCCGATAATTCATAAATATTGGCAGCATGCGATTTCGGAAGGATCAGCGCATGTCCCTTACTCGCCGGGCCCAGGTCAAGAATTACCCTGAAATTCTCATCCTCATAAAGTGTTGCAGCAGGAATCTCTCCATTAGCGATTTTACAAAAAATACAATTTTCCATCTTTAAATCCTTCTTTCTTAAAATTCAAGATTTTGATTTGCAATAATCAGTAATACTTGTCGTTTTATTGCGAATTTTTCAGGACGAAATCAGTTGCGGCTGAAAGTTCACAATGATACACTTTTCCTGAGGTGATAATATGCAGATTGAAATAACAAAACAATCAGAAAAAGATTTTCGTTTTCTTTTATCCAGACTTTCACATGAAATCCGTAATCCGGTCACGCTGATCAACAGTGAACTTCAGTTGATGGCTTCCTCTCACCCGGAACTGTGCAGTTACAGACAATGGGACAGTCTTATGGATAACCTTGAATATGTAAAAGAACTGCTGAAAGAACTCTCTGACTTCAGCCATGCGCAGACAGTTACTCTTGTTCCCGTAAATCCCGCGGAATTTCTGACCACTGTTTTATCCTGTCAGAAAAACACTCTGGACTATCTGGGAATCCGGCTGGAAATACATGTGGAACATACTTCTTCACCTGTTTTTCTTGACCGGATAAAAATGCGTCAGGTCATATTTAACCTGATCAAAAATTCCTGTGAAGCCATCGATCAGCCAGGCGGAAAGATTATTGTAAATCTCACCCCTGCAGATTCCGGCATCTGCATCTGTATTAAAGATAACGGATGTGGTATGACGCATAAGCAGACTGAGAATATCTTTCATCCCTTCATTACATATAAACCGGAAGGAACCGGTCTCGGGCTTGCAGTAACAGCAGAAATCATCTCTGCACACCATGGTCAGATCAGGGTTTCCAGCACTCCCGGTCAGGGTTCTGCCTTTTATATTTATCTGCCGGCATCCCCTGAATAAAGGTCGGTTATCCTGCACGCTGCGAAGGATGATAAAGCAGAACTGCAAGCAGGAATCCACAGATAAGACCGCCTACATGTGCCGCATTGTCCACCCCTTCGCTTGTAAAACCAAAATAAAGCGAAAAAGCAGCCATGATCACTACCTGTCTGGCAGAAAGATCTTCAATATGACCTCTGCCCCTGATCACAGCATAGATCATTGCACCCATCACAGCAAACACTGCACCGGATGCACCTGCTGAAACTGCAAAATCCGCACTGTCCAGTTCCAGGAACAGACACAGCAGATTTCCACCCATTCCTCCCAGAAGATAGATCAGCAGATATTTCAGTTTTCCAACTGTACGCTCCAGTCTGCCTCCAAGCACAAACAGTACCAGCATGTTATTTCCAAGATGCTGCGGTCCAAAATGAAGGAACATACTTGTAAAGATCCTATAGTATTCTCCCTGCATAATGGCGGGAGTATATGCCGCTCCGCACTGAAGCATATGCATGGTATCCTCTGATCCTCCGGTAAATTCCACTGCAGTAAAAACAAGAATATTCGCCAGAATGAGAAGCACTGTAACCGGTGCCTTTTTCAGTTCTTCCAAGTTTTACCTCTTTTCTGTTTCTTTATCTCAAAAACAATGTACCATTACTAATTGTAGCAGACCTCCTGTATTTTGTAAAAACATTTATTCCAGAAATATATATCTTGCCTGTGCAAAATCCACTTCATCTTCCGGTTCAAGCTGATATTCCTCATCCGGACGAAGTAATCTTCCATTTACAGACGTTCCGTTTCTGGAATTCATATCACTAAGGAAATAGTTTTCTTCTTTTTTTCGTATTTTTGCATGGATACGGCTTACGGTAGGCAGGCTGACCACCGCATCACAGGCAGTTTCCAGCTTTCCGATCACAGTCAGATCTTCATTGAGATAAATGGTCGCCAGTTCTCCCGGTTCTTTGCTCACCAGACTTGCAGGTCCGCTTACTGTTCCGGCAGATAGTACTACTGTTTCACCATAGTCCATATGTATCCGGGATGATTCGGAAGTTTTTTGTCCACAGTCTGACATTTTCTGCCCATTCACCGGCTGACTCTGATTTGTTTGCTGATTTCTCTCCACTGTCTGGGACAGGTTTTCATATAATCTGTCCTCCCATTTCTGCCCTGACACTTTTCCTTCTGCTTCTTTCCATCCTGATCTTTTCCCTGATGTTTTCTTTTCTGTTTTATTCCATGATGGCATATTTCTTATTTTTTCTATGTGTCTCACTGTTTCTCCTGATGCATACGCCTGTTCCGGGAGATGCAAAACTTTTTTTGTCTTTATAATACGCAGGCCCAGCATGATACCCGCTATAGCTATAACAATTACACCAAGTATGGTTTCCATTTCCACATGTGGCAGATATCCCTTCAGGATAGCAGCTGCCAGTCCACAGATCAGAACAGCAGCCGGCACAATAACACCGACCGGGTTCAGTCGGCCGGGTTCTTTTGAATCTTCTCCTTCTCTTACAAATTCATTCCGGTTTTCATTATCTTCCGGGAAAGTCTCTTCTTCTGCAAACTCCATCTCCTGCTCTGTCTTTTTTGCATTTATTTTTTCTTTCTTCTCCCCATTTACATCTGAACTCTGAGTTTTATATAATTCTTCTTTAATATGCTCCAGATGAAAACTGTCTTCCATTGCTCTTTTATATACTCCATATCCAAGGATTACCGCATCCTGATCCTGATGGTCTATTTTCGGCAGAATATATTCTGTCAGAAGCTGAAACTGTTCTTTAATATCCTTCTCATATCCGGGCATCATACAGAAATAAATCTGTCTTTTTTCAATATCTGTATAAATATATTCCGGCGACATTATAAACTGTCCGGGATTGATCAGATATTCCGCCGCATCTTCCATAACCTTTACAAAACCACCGAAAATAAGCCTGAGATCTTCAACTCCCATCTTCTTTTCTTCATACAGCACATTCACCGCCTGTTTCGAAGTAATATCAAAATAGATAAGAAATCTGCCATCCATCCCCTGTATCCTGCACTTCAGAAGAGAGGGAATCACATTTCCCGCAAGCATCCTTACCTGATAGGAATCTGTATTGATCTCATTCTCACCATAGACAATGAGATAATTATGATTCATATCCCTCTTATATTCTGTCCGCATACTATTCTATTCCCCCATTTCTCTCAGTACCGCCTGCGCCGCCCGCAGTCTGCGGATATGTTTCACCGGATTTATCACTGCGGATTTCCCTTCTGTCCTCAAATGCCAGCTCAGATTGCCATACGACGAGATCGTGTCCAGGTCATAGGTTACCTGCACTTCTTTTCCCACATTTGTCTGGGTACCTAAATTCTCCGCCCCGAAAAAGCCAATACTCCCCAGCTCCTCACTGCGCATCCTTGCAGTATCATATATTTCTCCGTTTTTCTTAATCCCTTCCATGCTCCCGCTTACTGCCGATTCATAAGCTGCCGCTGTCAGCCATGCCCTGTTATGTACAAAAAAGCTCAGATAGATAAGTCCCATCAACACCAGCAGGATCAACGGCATGACACAGGCAGTCTCGATTGTAAAACTTCCCTTACGAATTATACTGTATTCATTTGTTATACAAAAATTATCTTTCATATCAAAAATCCTCCCAGATATCCTGCCAGCAGAAATGGCACAAACGGTATTTCCGTACTTCCCTTTCTGCAAAATCCCATCATCATGATGCCGGACCATACTGCACTGCAGATCATTCCCATAAAAAGTGTTGAAAAAAATTCTTCCGGGTACAGCACTGTCCCCAGTGCCATAAGCAGCCAGCCATCGCCCATTCCCACAGCACCTTCTGTAAGGATGCTGATCAACACAAAGAGAAAACCCGTCCCCACGCACATAAGAACCTCCGGAACATTTCTTCTGCTATATATTGTCCACACAGTTCCGCAGACTGCAAATATTATGATCAGTAGAAGAGAAACCTGCTTTTTTCTGATATCTATCCATGAATTTATTCCCAGAAATCCAAGTACACATATTTCTTTTACGCCATTCATCTCCATATACATCTCTCCGGCAAAATTCAGCCACACCTGCTACATGCTCCCATTTCCGAAACAGAGGAAGCTTTTACCAGTCTTACCGAACGTTTCAGCCCACTGCAGGACTCCAGATTATGGTATCTGTTTCCCTGTTCCGTAACATATACCACTCCTGCCGGATTCTGATTCCTGCTGCAGATTTCACAGGCTGAATAATGCTCCCCGTACTTATTGGATGCAGATTTTGCGGAACTTCCGGGAATTTGTTTTAATGAAACATTCAGATAGCTGCAGCCCGGATTTTTATGGTACACACTGCCCGAGGCAGTTACATAAACCATCGGTTCTGTTTCTCCCTGCTCTCCTCCATTGTCAGGAAATTCGGTTCCTGTCCATGCATGGACTTTTACATGGTTATAAACTCCAACATCCGGAAGAGGTATCAGTCCACCAAAGGGTTTATACGTGTAGATATCCGGCAGCGTAATATCATCAACACTGTCCCCACCCGGAAGATACGCATACATTCCCGCCTGTTTTGCCTTCGTACACAATGCAGTCAGATGTTCCGTCTGCAGTTTATATATATCCATAAACGAAATCAGCGTAACCATTCCCAGGAAGAACAGCGGCAGTACAAGTGCTGTTTCTACTGCCAGACTTCCCTTCTTAATCTTTCCCCGAAAAGAGGTGCAGAAAGATACTTTTACAGAAGAAACTTCTCCAATATGTTCTTTTGCATTTGTCCGAAAATATTTCCGACTCTTTTGGGGGAATAAAAGATCGTAAATATTGCTTAGAGAGACTTTTCTCCTTTCATAAATTTTTTTATCTTTTTTTCCGATTTCTTCAATACTTTGTTTTTCTTTCTGTAAAAGCATCTTTTCACACCTCTTTTCAGCAATTCATTCATAACAATACTGACGTATCACCTGAAATTCCTTTTTCCTGTTTGCTTTTACCTCCGCAAATGCCTCCAGAGCTACAACACAGGAATCCATATAAAAATTTGCCCTGCCTTTCTTTCTTATCGCATCTTCGATCATATCCATAGCTCTCATCACTTTCTTTTCCTTTGAAACAGGCAATATCAGAACCTGAAGGTAATCCTCATAGGACAATCCATGTTCATTGTTTTTCCGCATGGAATCCAGTCCTTCCATCAGACTTGAAAGATTAGACAGCGAAATCTGCCAGTCTGCGGAAGTTTTTACAAGGGGAATCTTCCCTCCTGCAAAAAGTTCTCTCACATCCAGTACGCTCTCCGCAAAAGCCCAGCATACGAGCAATGCAGACTCTATCACTACCGCTGCCGGAGGAACCAGAAATCCCGACGCAATGGCTGCAGCGAGTGCCTGTGCCTCTGTTCTTTTTACATTATCTGCCATCAAACATGCAAAGTTTACGCCTTCTCTGATGAACAAGAGCTTTGATGCCACAGATTTAAGGTTATCTATATCATTGTCTCTTCCTCCAAAAACATATTCCATCTGATATGCAAGACTTTCTTTTGACGGATCTGTGTAATTTCCCAGATGATTCATCAGATACTGCTGAAACAAAACCCCGGAAGTATAACTGCTATCTGCTGTCACTCCGTCCGGCATCTCCATTCCCTGTTGCAGCTGTCTTCCCGAAACCATTGTGTCTTTGCTGACTGTCCGGGTGGAAATTTCCCGTCCGGGTGGCAAAACCAGCTCCAGTATTCCCATTTTCATAATTCTTTTTATAATACTGATGGGATTGTCAGCCTGTGGCTGCGTCGGTGCTGGCTGGGTTGATATTTGTCCTTCCTGTTGCTGCCTGTTTTCAGCTTCCTGTGCTGCCTGCCGGCTTTTCTGAGAAGCCTGATTCATTTCTGAATCATATCTGTCGATGGAGCCTCCTGTCTCCGCCTGTTTCGCTTTCAGATCCGCCTCTTCTGTTTTTCTCTCTCGATCAGACATTTTGTTAAGAAGGAGCTGTACCCCCTGACTTCCAAGAGTTTCCTGCATATACTGCACAATCTGCTGATAAAAAACCTCTCCGCACTCATCTGTCAGAAGCCGGTAACCGGTAAGTCCGCTCTGATGCAGTTCAAGTTTCTGACTGTTCTGCTTTAACACCGGTTTCATATAGGATTCCAGATTATCGCAGATCTTTGCGAGATTAAGCTGCCCGCCTCCCATGGAACCATCCAGCGCAAACAGATCATATTCCTCAAGAAGTTTCCTGTCATACTGTCCAAATACAGAATAAAGTCCGATATCCATACTGTTGAGTATTTGGGTTCTGGCCGATGCCATACATACAGATTCTATACTTGTACATACAAGAGACAAAAGCAGACTGAGTATTAATGCAAGAAATAATGTAATGCTTCCTCTTTCCTTTCCGCAATATTTCATACAGGAAGTACACCTCCTTCTCTTTTCATCTTAAATAGAATTACTCTGTTTGGCGATCTTTGAAAGAATGCTCTGCACCAGTTCGGTCAGCTGCTCTTTGAAAATAATGACAAGCCCGATCAGGACTACAAGAATCAGAATGATCTCCACAACACCTACAGCGTCTTCTTCCTCTGCGAATCTTCGTATCAGTCCGTTTTTCTTTTTTATCTGTCTTATCAATTGTCCCATTTTTTCCCTCCATATCCAAAAGCACCCTTTACGCTGCACAGAATTTACTGCAGCACCTTATCATGTTTCTCCGTAGAAAGACATAAAAGCAGGAATCATGACAATTGCCATAACGACAATAAGCATCATGATCATCGGTACCAGAAGTTTTGTGGCTGCAGCCTCTCCAAGAACACGTGCTTTTCTCTTTCGTTCTTCCCATGCTTCGGTTGATTCTCTTTCAAGCATATCAGCCATCTGTCTGCTGCCCTTCTGGAGATTCTGGATAAGAAGCGTGGCAAATGTTTTATACTTTGCCTGACCACATCTTTCTCCAAATCTTCTGTATGCTTCACTTTCAGAAACTCCGCTTTCCATCTCATAGCAGACAATCCGTATCTCTTCATACGCAGGTCTTGGATTCCGCTTTCTCTTTCTTCCATAATCCAGAGAAATTTTCTGGAATGCCTTTCTTACAGTCATCCCGGCCTGAACCAGAAGTGTAAATTTCATGATCAGTCCCGGATAATCCATAAGAAGTTCTTCATA
>ERZ780151.1306-NODE-1306-length-18885-cov-3.073287_pt1 | contig 18885 bp, 15 predicted proteins | sample MGYA00510983_ERZ780151 | MGnify/ENA primary metagenome ERZ780151 (study PRJEB29588, sample SAMEA2144623) | human gut metagenome | biome: human gut; feature: human-associated habitat; material: faeces | place: Denmark | collected 2008/2010 ... | reverse complement strand
GAACAAAAAATGAATACATATTATGATTATCTCGAAGAAAGTACAAATGTTGTAAAAAGCAATACCAACAGAAACAAAATTATTACAATCCTGTCCTATATGCTTGTATGGGCAATTGCTATGATTGCGTTCTGGTTCTTTACAAGTGGAAGTGATGCGATGGGATATAGTTTAGTATACTTATGGATTCTTCTTCCTGTAACAACATTTATCGTTTCCTTCATAATCGGTAAAAATGATTTTTGGGCAAAAGGAAAATGGGCACTTACTCTATTTTTTGGAGTGATGTATATGCTTGCTGAATACGGCACATTCGCAATGGCAAATAACATTGCTTTTGACAAGCTGAATGCTCCGGAGTGGGGACTTGTTGTTGCAGGAGTAATAATCTCAGCAATTGGTATGCTGATGGGTTCGTTGCTAAAAAAGAAACGTTGCAAGTGAAACGAAGAAAATGATTAAAATTCACAGTTTTCCGTAGTTTTGAAGATAAAGACAGGCATCTGCCTACTCTCGTGAACAGATGCCCTATCTTATAGCTGTTTTTTACAGCCCCTTTTATTAATCTAGTCTTCTTCAATTACTTCAATTTCCATATAGGAAAAATCAATCGAATCAATAAAATTATCATGATTAAAACGTACTTTGGAATGACGCTTAAAGGTTTCGATATTTGATTCAAGCCATATAGGCTCGCTTAAATCAAACGCATAACATGCATCATGTATTCCATCAAAAATTTTTCTTGTACGATTCAAATCAGGGTTATCGTTTGCAATAACGGTATCTTTTAAAAGATGTCCGCTTTCGTCGAATAATTTACACCACAATCTGAACATAATCACATATCTACGTTAAGATGTCTTGGAAGACCGTCTACCATAATCGGTGAAAGCTCAGCCTGAATTAATGGTCTGATATAATGGATAAGGTCATCTGTTACAAAATCATCTTCTGTAATCCATTCAAGAGGAACTTTCTTTTCAATATTAGCAATCTGATGAACATCGTGTGTTTCTGTAATGCACATATATGGATCGTCAGAAACTCTCTTTAATACAACAACTTTGCCTGATTCACCTTCAAATGCAGCCTTAACCGCAGCACCACCAACATTGTAAGCTTCTGTAATATCTGTACGTGATGACATGTGTGAAGCACAACGCTGAAGAGTTGAAAGTTCAATAGCACGAGTCTTGATTCCGAGCTCTGAACCAATCTTATTTGCAAGGAATTTAGCAGAACCTGCGAGCTGTTTGTGACCGAAAGCATCAACAAATTCTACGTGGTCTGAAAGTTCAAATACGTATCTGCCATCCATAACACGGATACCTTCGGATACGGCAATAACCATAGAACGACCTTTTGAAACGATAGATTTAACACGTTCCATGAAATGGTCAATATCAAATACCTTTTCAGGAAGATAGATTAAATCAACGCCTTCACAGTCCTCACCCTTTGCAAGAGCAGCGGCAGCAGTAAGCCATCCGGCATTACGTCCCATAATCTCAACAATAGTAATAGTAGGATAGTCGTATACAAGACCATCTCTGATAATTTCTTTCATTGTTGCTGCAATAAACTTTGCAGCACTACCAAATCCAGGTGTGTGGTCAGTAACGGCAAGATCATTATCAATAGTCTTTGGAACACCCATGAATTTGATGTCACTGTTGATAAGAATACCATAATCGGATAACTTCTTAATAGTATCCATTGAGTCGTTACCACCTATGTAGAAGAAATATTTGATGTCAAGTTCATTAAGTATTTCAAATATTTTTTCATAAGTTTCTTTACCTTCACTGATTTCAGGCAATTTGTAGCGACAAGAGCCAAGATAAGAAGATGGAGTTCTCTTTAATAAGTCAATGTCAATATCAGTCTTGATTTTTTCAGATAAATCAACATACTGACGATCAAGAAGACCTTTGATGCCATGACGCATACCATAAACCTTCTTAGCACCTCTGTCTTTAGCAGTCTTGAATACACCTGCAAGACTTGAATTAATTACCGCTGTTGGGCCGCCTGACTGACCAACAATAACATTTCCAACCATAAAATCCTCCTTTATTTATCCGCTGTGCGGAACATACCCGTGTAATCCGGACAAAAAAATACCCTCTATAAAACATACGCCCGGACATTATAGAATATAATATTACTGCACGAAGTATTCTAAAAAGATTTTACCATATTTTTATAAAAGGTACAAGCATGACTTTTTCGCCGTCAGGTGTTATGATATAGTTAGTAATAAATAACCCGGAGGGTTTAATAATATGCAGACAAAAGTAAGCAATAATAGTAAAAGATATATATATAGAAAAAATGCACTTGGAAGAGATAAATCTGTTATGGGACAGATGACGGGTGCTGTAAAAAACTATATAAAACAAAAAAATGAACAGAGACGATTAACGGCAAAAGAATACAGAAAGACTGTAAGACCAATTGCGACAAAACCGGTTGTTCAGAGTATGAAGAAGTTTAATCATCACAGTCAGACAAGCTGCTTTAAACATTCTGTCCATGTGTCGTATATGAACTACATAGTATGTAAAAAACTTGGATTGGACGATAATGCGGCAGCAAAAGCAGGACTTTTGCACGATTTGTTTCTTTATGACTGGCATGGGCACAAACCTGAAAAGGGAGAACGCATGCATGGATTTGAACATCCGAATAAAGCCTTGAAAAATGCACATGATAACTTTTCTCTTACAAAAAAAGAAGGAGATATGATTACCAAGCATATGTTCCCGCTCACACTGACACCGCCATCATATAAAGAAACATATGTAATAGTTATGACAGATAAACTGTGCAGTGTTGGAGAAGTCCTTGATAAGTATTTCAGGAAAAAATACAAAAATAAAAAGACAAATAAAATAAATTGATAGAAATTATAATTTGTGTTAGTATATAAAATACAATATAAAATATTTTCTGAGGAGGAAGAAAATTATGAGTTTTTGCCCTAAATGTGGCAGACAGTTATCCGATGGAGAGGTTTGTAACTGTCAGGCACAAAATACACAGCAGGTACAGCCTGACGCACAGACACAAAGTACACAGCAGGCTCCGAAGCAGACATTGCCTATGGTAAAAGAACTTACAGATTTATTATCGGGAATATTTAAGAAACCGGCAGATGCCGTGAAAAAGTATGTTTCCAATGCATCAATGGAAGCACCGGCAATTCTTATACTTGTTCTTGCATTTATAAGTGCATTAGGTGAATTATTAAGAATGTTATATATAAATTTTACAACAAAAAGTTCATTAAAGAGCCTCGCAGACCTTGCTAATCTTATTTCGGGAAAGACAAAAGCTTATTCTGCAGGACAGATTGCTGCAGGATTTTTCACACATTTTGTGGAAGTTATTGCGATTGCTGCACTAACAGCTGCAATTATTATGCTCATAATCAATGCATTTGAAAAAGACAAAAAGGTTACATATAAACAAACCCTTGCAATAGCAAGTTTATCAATTCTTGTAACAATTCCATTTACGTTTGCAGGAACAATAATCGCAATGATTCCGGCATCATTTTTCGGATATCTCAAATCATGGATGATTTCATTTGCAAATGGTGCAGGACTTGTACTCACTTTTATCGGTATCAAGGAAATAGAGAAGGATGATAATAATATGCCTCTGGTATATGGTCTTGCGGCACTCGCATCAGCAGTTCTTTCAACAATTCTTGGATTATTATTTAAATGATAAATTAAAACAGTTGCGGCAGCTGTAGTCCGGTGATTCCGGCTGTGGCTGCCGTTTTCATTAAGGAGGATTTTATGCAGAATAAAAAACAGGAATGGAGACCGGGAAACATGCTTTATCCGGTTCCGGCAGTCATGGTAAGCTGCCAGAGAGAAAATGAGAAACCGAATATTATAACAGTTGCATGGGCAGGAACAATATGCTCAGACCCGGTTATGTTATCAATTTCAGTCAGAAAAGAAAGATATTCACACCGGATAATATCAGAGACAAAGGAATTTGTTGTCAATCTTACAACAAAGGATTTATGCCGTGCAACAGATTATTGCGGAGTGCGTTCGGGAAGAGATGTTGATAAATTTAAAGAAATGAACCTCACACCACAGAAGTCATCAAAAATCAATGCTCCGGCAATCGCAGAAAGTCCGGTTAATATAGAATGTAAAGTGGTTAATGTTATTGAACTTGGCTCACATGATATGTTTATAGCAAAAGTTGAAGCAGTGCATGTAGATGAAAAACTTCTTGATGATAAGGGAAGATTAAGACTTGAAGATGCTAATCTTCTGGCATATTCACATGGTGAATATTTTGAACTTGGGGAAAAAATAGGCAAATTTGGTTTTTCAGTAGCAAAGAAGAAATAATGCGGTAATCAGTAATCCGGAGGTGTCATAGTGAAAATAAAAAGGCTTCATATTAAAAACTATAAGTCGATAAAAGAACTTGAAATAGATGATGCACAGGATGCACTTATTCTTGTTGGAAGAAATAATTCGGGCAAGTCAGTAATTCTTGATGCAATCCGTGTTGCTCTTGGCGATAAAACAGTTAATATGCCGGATTTTAATGGCCCGGAGGGAAATATTATAATCGGAATGGAACTGGAGTTTGCATATGAAGACCTGAGTTTTCTTCATGGCAACGGGATTGTTAAAAAAATGAAAAATTATGATTTGTGGCTCAAAAGCTTCTGCCAGAGACTGCCGTCATTTATTCCTGATGAAGAGGGCGGTGGAATATTGACATTTGAGTATGTGTTTGACAGGAATGGAAATGAGAAATACCGCGATGGAATAAAGAAAAATAATACATATATAAGAAATGTGCTTCCGAGAATTTATTTTGTTGATCATTATAGAAATAATATTGATATTTTAAAAGATATTATGATGTTTTCTAATGATGATAACTTTGCGGAATTTAAGGCTGACAGATGCATATTCGACAGTGCAAAGAAATGCAGCCAATGCTTTGACTGTATGGGCGTAATCAACAGAAAAAAGCCGCAGGAGCTTACACTTGTTGAGACAAGCAGACTCATGCAGTATAAAATGTTCAGCCTGAACCTTAACACATTTGCGGACAGGCTTAATTCGTATTTTTCAAAAAACGGTGGGGGAGATTTGAAAATCCGTTATGAAATTAAATTTGATGCGGATGAACTGTTTAATATAGAAACAATAGTTGAAAATCCGTCAAGAAAAACATACGACAGTTTTGATTCAATGGGAGAAGGATTCAGGAGTATATATATTTTGTCGTTGCTTGAAACATATATAAATTCTGATAATGATACGGCACCATATATCATTATGATTGAAGAGCCCGAGACATATCTTCATCCACAACTACAGAAAATCGCCAGTGAGATTTTGTACAGACTGTCAAAAAAGAATCAGGTTATTTTTTCAACTCATGAACCGGAGATGCTTTTTAATTTTACAACAAAACAGATAAGGCAGATTTACTGCGATGAATTTCATATGACAGCTATCAGAAAAGATACAGATATAGATGATATTTTAAATGACCTTGGTTTTACGGCAAATGATATGATGAATGTGAGCTTTGTGTTTATTGTTGAGGGAAAGCAGGACAGGAGCAGGCTGCCACTTCTTCTTAACAAGTATTATTCTGAAGTATATGACGAAAATGGGCGTTTAAGGCGTATAGCTATTATTTCTACCAACAGCTGTACCAATATCAAAACGTATGCCAATCTGAAATATATTAACACTCTCTATCTTAAAGATCAGTTTATGATGATTCGTGACAGCGACGGCAAGGATAAACAGATGCTGGGAAAACAGCTGTGTCGCTATTATGGTGAGCGTGCAAAAGAAGATAAAGGGAATATGCCAAGAGTTACGGATAGAAATGTACTTATATTAAAGTATTACTCATTTGAAAATTATTTTCTGTTTCCTGAAATAATGGAAAAGGTTGGTGTTGTTAAGAGTGTTGACGAGTTTTATGATATTTTGTGGGAGAAATACAACCAATATTTGTACAAACTGACAAGTATAAAGAAAATGTTAAGCAAGCTGGATATAAGTATTGATTCACGTAATGATTTAATTGCAAATATAGAAAATATAAGGATTTATGTCAGAGGACATAATCTTTATGATATTTTTTACGGAAGATTCAAGGCAAATGAGAATGATGTGCTTTCGCGATATATAGAACTTGCACCGAGAAAAATTTTTGCTGATATCTTAGATAAAATTGATGGCTTTGTATATTTTGACTCAAGAAGAAGATAAAATGATATAACTTTGTGAAATTTGACAAAATGGTACTTTACAAAGGGACATGTTAGTGTTAAGATGTATTTGTTACAAAAATGTTACAGAAAAATTACAAATATGGAATTATAAAATAACATTATTTGGAGGAATATATGACACACTTAACCAGGTATGGCAGAAGACTTAAGATGACTCTTATAGCCGGAATGTCAGCAGCATGTTTTGCATGCATATTTGCTATACCATTTGCAGAGAATAAGTTTAATAACAAAGTTGGATATTACAGCATTGTATTTAACGGTGAGGAGATTGGCAGTGCCAACTCAAGACAGGAAGCTGAGCAGGCAATGGCAGCAGCCAGACTCAAGTTCAGTAAGGAATATGATTCTGTTGTATATATGGATAACAATATTGATATTGTAGAAGAGCATAAGCTTGTTGCATCAAGAATGTCACAGGACGAGCTTGAGACAGCTATTTACAGCAGTCTGTTCAACTGTGTTACAGATAAGGAGAATGCAACTGCATATACTGTAAGAATCAATGATTTTACAGTTACACTTGCATCAAAAGATGATGTTGTTGAACTCATGGAGAAAGTTACAGATAAGTATGATACAAAGAAAGAGTTTCAGGTTAAGCTTTCTTCAGGAGACGGAAGCTATGGTGCATATTCTGTAGATGTTGTCCAGTCAGAGTTAAAGAATACAGATACAGATATAGTAGCAGCTGCTCTCAACGGACAGATGGCATCAGTTGCCACTGACAGTGATACAGCTAAGGATGGAATAACAGGAATAAGTTTTGAGCAGAATGTCGTAGTTAATGAGACACTTGCAGCAGGAGCTAATATTGTGAGTGTACAGCAGGCATATGACGAGATAACAAAGGAAAAAGAGGAGAAGACCATGTATGTGGTCGAAGAAGGAGACTGTCTTTCACTTATAGCAGGCAAGTGTGATATTGCACTTAATGATTTGCTTGCACTTAATGAGGGACTTACAGAAGAGTCACTTATAATACCGGGAGATGAACTTGTTGTAACAGTCCCTAAGTCAGAGATTTCAGTTGTTGTAACACAGAGAATGACTTATGAAGAAGATTACAATGCTCCTGTTCAGTATGTAGATGATAACACAGCTTACAGAGGAACAAATACAGTTATATCTGAGGGAACAACCGGTCATCATAAGGTTACAGCTGATGTTACATTTGTTAACGGAGTAAAGACGGATGTTTCTTATGTTAATGAAGAGGTTATGGTTGAATCACAACCGCAGGTTGTATCAGTTGGTACACTTACACCTCCAACATATTTAAGACCGATTTCAGGTGGTTCAGTTTCATCAGAATTTGGTTACAGATGGGGAACACTTCATTCAGGCGTTGACTGGTATGTATCAGTTGGTACTCCTGTAAGAGCTGCGGCAGCAGGAACTGTTATCAGAGCAGGCTGGTATTCAACATATGGATATTGTGTTGATATAAGACATTCAGATGGTTCTATGACAAGATATGCACATCTTAATTCTGTTACGGTTTCTAATGGTCAGTATGTAAATCAGAGCGATTTGATTGCTTACTCAGGAAATACAGGCTATAGCACTGGTCCACATCTTCATTTTGAAATATGGATAGGTGGAACACCTGTTAATCCTTTATACTATGTAAATAAAAATTAGGATTATATATTGTGATATTTAACCCCGCAGTATGAATTGACATGCTGTGGGGTGTTTGTTATAGAATAATGGTACAGTTTTTAGAGGTTATGAAAAAATAATCTTTACAAAGGGTATCTTTGTGTTATAATATTGCAGTTGAAAATAAATAAATATAAGCTTTTTAAATGTGAATATTTACAAATATAGAAGAAATACTTATAATAATAAGTAATGAGTAGTTTTGAGATTAATCTGATTGTTAGAGGTGCATAGATGGAACAATATGTAATTAAGGGAGGCGTCCCACTTAACGGGGAGGTGTCCATCGGTGGTGCAAAGAATGCTGCGTTAGGAATTCTTGCAGCAGCAATTATGACAGATGAGACAGTTACAATTGAAAATGTGCCAAATGTAAGGGATACGAGAGTATTGCTTCAGGCTATTGAGGGAATTGGAGCTAAGGTTAAATATGTATATAACAACACCGTTCAGATTAACGGTGGAAGTATATGTGACATTAATGTCGATTATGAGTATATAAAAAAGATTCGTGCATCATACTATCTTTTAGGTGCATTGCTTGGAAAATATAAACGTTCACAGGTTGCATTGCCGGGTGGATGTAATATTGGAAGCAGACCGATTGACCAGCATATTAAAGGTTTTAAGGCACTTGGTGCAGAAGTTGAGATTGAGCATGGCAAGATTAGTACAAAGGCAGAGCATCTTGTTGGTGGTCATGTTTATTTTGATGTCGTGACAGTTGGTGCGACAATTAATCTTATGCTTGCAGCCTGTCTTGCAGAGGGTGATACAATTCTTGAAAATGCGGCAAAAGAGCCACATATAGTAGATGTTGCCAATTTCCTTAATGCCATGGGTGCTAATATAAAAGGTGCCGGTACAGATGTTATCAGAATTAAAGGTGTAAGTAAACTTCATGGAACAACGTATTCAATAATTCCTGACCAGATTGAGGCAGGAACATTTATGTTTGCATCAGCTGCAACACGCGGTGATGTTGTTGTAAGAGATGTAATACCTAAACATCTTGAATCATTATCTGCTAAACTTATTGAAGTTGGCTGCGAAGTTATAGAAGGTGATGACTGGGTAAGAGTTATAAGTAAAGGCAATCTTAAAAGCACTAATGTTAAGACATTACCATATCCGGGATTCCCTACAGATATGCAGCCACAGATGGCAGTTGTTCTTGCACTTGCACATGGAACAAGTATGGTAACAGAGAGCATATTTGAAAACAGATTCAAATATGTAGATGAGTTAAATCGTATGGGTTGCCATATTAAGGTAGAGGGCAATACAGCATATATAGAAGGCGTCGATAAAATAACAGGTGCACAGATGTCTGCCCCTGATTTAAGAGCCGGTGCGGCGTTGGTTATTGCTGCTCTTTCGGCAGACGGTATATCTGAAATAGAAGACATTGAATATATACAGCGTGGTTATGAAGATTTTGAAGGTAAACTCAGAGGTCTTGGTGCCATGATAGAACGTGTTGACTCAGAGCGTGAGGCTTTAAAAGCACGCCTTAAAATAGGATAAAAATATTAAAGTGCATCATTCATGGATAAGACATGGATGATGCACTTGTGCAATGCGTTGGTTAGAGGAATTTATATGAAGTTAAGAAATAAATTAAAAATATCATTTTGCATAATGGTTATATTGCCTGTAATAATGTGTTCGATATTTGCATATGCATTTTTTAAATATCAGGCAACAACAATACACCAGTTATATGAGGTTGACAGCGGTGAACTGCTTGATAACTTTTATTCTCCGGTTGTTCTTATGGGAAGGATGACAGAAAATATATACAATGAAATGAAAGAAGTTGCTGAGACGTCACCATGGCAGTATAATTCGGTGGATTTTGTGAAACAGCTTGATGAGGAATTACAGTGCAAACTTTCGAGTATTGTTGTCAGACGTAACGGCCTTTATACATATGTATCTGATAATCTTGATATAGAAAAGCTTGATGTAGTTCTTCCTGATTATGAAGCGGGAGAAAATATATCAGATGAGGGTATTTATAAAGGTGGCGATTACCAATGTCTTGTAAAACAGATAGATTTTTGTGATTCATATGGAAATCAGTACAGTGTTTCAATTATAACACCTTTAAAGCAGGCTATACCTCAGATAAAGAAGTTTTTCATACAGGTTCTTATATCAGGTGTATTTATACTTATATTGACAAGTCTTCTGCTTAATGTATGGATTTATCGCTCAATTATAAAACCACTTGACAGATTAAAGCTTGCAACGCAAAATATAAAATATGGTAATTTTGATTTTGAAATGCCTAAAAGCTCCAATGATGAAATTGGAGATGTGTGCCGCGATTTTGAAGAAATGAGAGTTATTCTGAAAAAAACGGCAGAAGACAAGATTAATTCTGATAAAGAAGAAAAAGAACTTATAAGAAATATATCACATGATTTAAAGACGCCGCTTACAGCAATAAAAGGATATGTTGAAGGAATTCTTGACGGAATTGCAGATACACCTGAAAAACAGCATAAATATCTTATGACAGTTGCAAATAAAGTTAATGATATGGATAAGCTTATAGATGAACTTACAATTTATTCAAAGCTTGACACTAACAGGGTTCCGTATTCATTTGCAAAAATTAATTTGAAAAATTATTTTGATGACTGTTGCGAAGAGATAGGAATGGATTTGGAAACTCAGGACATAGATTTGGAATACAGATTTCATGCAACTTCAGATTGTACTGTTGTGGCTGATGCAGAACAGCTTAAAAGAGTTGTTAATAACATTGTCAGTAATTCTGTAAAATATATGCAGCAGGGAAGAAAAGGTAAAATAAGCATAGATATTTATGATGAAGGAGACTATGTTCATATAATTATCGCAGATAACGGCAAAGGAATTGGCATGGATGAGATTCCACATATTTTTGACAGATTTTACCGTACTGATTCATCCAGAAACAGCAAACAAGGCGGAAGTGGAATCGGACTTGCTATTGTAAAGAAGATTATAGAGGACCATAAGGGAAAGATATGGGCAGAAAGCGTTGAAGGAGAAGGTACTACAATGCATATTAATCTTTTGAAAGATATGGATAAACGCAACTACATTTGCATAGAAGATAACAGAAAAAAGGAGAAAAAATAGTATGAGCAGAGTATTAATTGTTGAAGATGAAGATGCAATTGCAGAAATTGAAAAGGATTACCTTGAGCTTAGTGGATTTGAAGTTGTAATTAAATCAGATGGAACAAGTGGTCTGGCAACAGCACTTGAGGAAGAGTTTGATATTATGATTCTTGATGTTATGCTTCCGGGTGTTGATGGATATGAAATCTGCAAACAGGTAAGAGAAAAGAAAAATACACCTATTATCATGGTATCAGCGAAGAAAGAAGATATTGATAAGATAAGAGGTCTCGGCGTTGGAGCTGATGATTATATGACTAAGCCATTCAGCCCAAGTGAGCTTGTTGCAAGAGTAAAAGCACATCTTGCAAGATATGAAAGACTTGTAAGCAGTGCAAAAGAAGCTAATGACATTATAGAAATAAGAGGTCTCAAAATTGACAAGACAGCAAGGCGTGTATTTGTTAATGGCGAAGAAAAAGTATTTACAACAAAAGAGTTTGATCTGCTTACATTCCTCGCAGAGCATCCGAATCATGTATTTACAAAGGATGAACTTTTTAAGGAAATATGGGATATGGATTCAATTGGAGATATCGCAACTGTAACTGTTCATATCAAGAAAATCCGTGAAAAAATAGAGTATGATACATCTAAACCTCAGTATATTGAGACAATCTGGGGGGTTGGATACAGATTTAAAGTATAATGAGGTGCTTAATAATGAGACTTGAAAAAGATAATGCAATAAGACTTTTTAATTGTGAGGCTCCTGGCTCTGAAGGTATTAAACTTGAGGAGATATTTTATGAGGAGAAAATGGAAGATGGCAGGATAAAGAAGGTTGTACAACATGTCCTTAATCCTGAGATGGTTCCATATATTCCATCTTCATCTAAAGATAAAAAAATTCCGGCGGTACTTATAATTCCGGGCGGTGCATTTAGAAGGCTTGTATACAATTTTGAAGGTGAAGAAGTTGCAAAATGGCTCAACAGTCTTGGAATAGCAGCATTTGTATTAAAGTGCAGACTTCCGGCAGATGAGCATAATGACTCATATAATGTTTCTTTGATTGATGCACAGAGAAGTATGAGAATAATACGTGCACGAGCTGATGAATTTAACATAGATGCAAATAATATTGGTGTTATGGGATTTTCAGCAGGAGGATACTTTGCGGCACTTTTATCTACAGCATTTGATAAAAATGTATATGACAAAAAAGACGATAGTGACGAATTATCTGCAAGACCTGATTTTTGCATATGCGGTTATCCAGTGATAAGTTATGATAAATGTATAGAAGCTGGACAGAGGTATTTTCCAAAAGAAGTGATAATTGCAAATGTGCGTTCATATGAGGAAAATATGTTGAAAAAATACAATCCGGAGGAGCTGGCATCACCGGAAATGCCACCGGTATTTGTATTTGAAACAGATGATGACAGGACAACACTGGCAGAAAACAGTATTGGATTTTACATGGCTGCCAGAAAAGCAGGAGTGCCTGCTGAGTTGCATATTTTCAGAGAAGGCGGACATGGTTTCGGTTGTGGAGATGATAACGGACAGACCGGAGAATGGAAACAGCTTTTTGTAAACTGGGCTAAAAGCCTGAATATAATTTAAGACAATAAACAGAGCGGGATATGGTTTATCAATTATATCCCGCTCTGTTGTTATGTGCATGAAGCACTGCATATAACACAGGGGATGCTTCTTATGGTTATGGCTTGGCAGCCAGAGCAGCCTCAGCTTTTGCGAGCTCTTCTTTTGAATGTTTTGTTAATATTTGTTCTTTACTTAACCGCCTTTTTCCTGTATTGCAGGGGACTCATACCGTTTATTTGTTTAAAAAGAGTGCAGAAATAATTGGAATTGCAAAAGCCAAGCTCGTTGGATATTTCCTGGATACTTTTTGGCGATTCGGTGAGCATTGTCTGTGCAATTTTATTTTTGTATCTGTTGACGTAAGTTTTGTATGAACAGCCTGTTGCGTCGCGGAAACGCTTCATAAAATGAGATTCGGATAATCCTGCCTTTTTTGCAAGCTCGGAGACTGAAGGATTATTCATAAAATTCGTGTCTATATAAGAAAGAATGTCCATTATTTCGGTGTCTGCCGTCGAAATGTGGATTTCGGACGTTTCTGCTACGGTACCGTATCGGTACATTATAAGTATGAGCTGTTCGAGCAGATTTTGCAGGGCGAATTCCGCAACGCTGTCGTAATTATCATATTCAATAAGCATCTGTTCATAAATATCAATAATTTTTGGCTTTATTTCGTCGGGAACAGATAAAGCAGTGTGCAGCATTAAATCGTTAAATTCGTTCTCGCCTATTATTTCTTTTATTCTTGTTGTTACCGAGCTGACAAAACGCACCGCATAAACCTCGTAATTTCTGTCCGATAAAGGTGATGATTTATGATATACGCCCATGCTGACAGGTGAGAGGTATCCGTCATGGACGAAAAAAGTACGCTCGGGAGTCGAGACCTGTCGGTCGCCTTTTACCAGATAACCTATTCCGTAATATTTTTCATATATGTCAAAAGAAGGCATGTAATTGGAAGCGGGTTTTGTTACATGCTCAACTCTGAACTTGTAGCCTTTTTTAAGAGGAATTGCCATAAAAATCTCCTTGTAAAATAATAGAAAATTGTAATAATTTAATTGGATTAATAATATAATGAATGTTTTTTATATAATTATATTATAAAATGTTATTAAAGAACAATGCAAGGAGAATAACATAAGATGAAGAATAAAAATATTTTTACAAAAATTTTTATAAAAAATATTCCGCTGTTTTTTATTGAAATATTAAGTGCGTATATTGCAACAAAAGTATTGGTTTTGGGAAATACAAAAATATCGCAGGCGATAGACGCATTGTTTAATAATACAATTTCGGAGTATATCAATAAACAATTCTGGATATATGTTGCCGTTCTTGTTGCGGCCGGATTTATTTTTACATATATTCAGACATATGCGACAAAAGTATTTGCGGTAAATATGCAGACTGATTTCAGAAGAGAGGCGGGAAAGAAGCTGCCGGAGCTTCAGTTTAAATATTTCGACTCGCATTTGTCGGCGAGAGTGCTTAATAATTTTATTGATGATGTGGCTAAAATTTCGGAATATTATTCTGAGCTTCTTCCTGATATAGTAAAAACAATAATAACAAGCGTGACGATTTTTATTACACTTATAAAAGTTGACCGAGTGACGGCACTTCTGCTTCTTGTTATTATACCCGTAATGGCGGTTATCACAAGTTTTACGGGAAATATGGTGTCAAAGCTTACGAGAAAACATACTGAATATAACGATGAAGTAAATGAACTCGCATATGATGCCATAAACGGTATCAGTGTTGTAAAAAGTTTTAACCTTGAAAATTATTTTAAAAATAAGATAAAAAATACGTTAAAAACAATATTAAAATTTGAATATAGAAGAAATGCAATTTCGTCAATAGGCTGGGCTACGGGAAGCCTTGTATCTACGGCACCTTATATTATTTTGAGTATATTTGCGTTACACAGAGTTTTGTCGGGAAATTTGACTGTGGGCGGGATGACATATTTCATACTTTTTATGGACAGGCTTTTGCAGCCTCTTGGCAATCTTCCGTATATGATTATTGACGCAAAAATTGATTTGGTTTCAAAAAACAGGCTCAAAGAGCTGATGAATTATCCTGTTGAAACAAATATGGAAAATTCCGAGGATAACACAGGAGATTTTTCTAAAAAATCCGATAGCACCGGGAAGAACAATAACGTGGCAGTAGTATTTAAAGACGTTACATTTTCGTATGTTAAGGGAAATAATGTTTTAAAAAATTTCAATGTTAATATAGAAGCGGGAAAAAATGTTGCGTTTGTCGGTTCATCGGGCGGCGGAAAGAGCACGATTTTTAAGCTGATTTGCGGTTTGTATGAAGTAAACGGCGGTACAGTGGAGATTTTCGGAAAGAGAATCGGAGAAGAAAATATTGATTTAATAAGAAAAGATATAGCACTTGTTTCGCAGGATACTTATCTGTTTCCAGAGACGATTGCGTGGAATGTTGCCTGCGGAGACGAATCGGTAAGTATGGAACGCATTATCGAATGTTGCAAAAAAGCAAGAATTCACGATGATATTATGAAAATGGCTCAGGGCTACAATACCGATGCAGGGGAACGCGGAAATATGCTTTCGGGCGGACAGAAGCAGAGAATAGCGATTGCAAGGGCTTTGCTTAAAGATGCCAGGCTTATATTATTCGATGAGCCGACAGCATCCGTGGATATTGAAAATGAAGAAAAAATAAAACAGGCAATAGAAGAAATTAAAGAAAATCATACAATAATTACGATAGCACACAGACTTAATACAATAGAAAATGCAGACTGCATATATGTTGTGGATAACGGTGTTATAGCCGAAAGCGGTACGCATGATGAATTGATAGCCGGAAACGGAATATATAAAAGGCTGTACGATACGAAAGATGAGGTGTCCTATGAATAATTTTAAAATATTAAAAGAGCTGATAAAAAGATTTCAGGGAGTCCGTGCAGTTCTTTATTTTGCGGAAATAATAGGAATGGGAGTTGCAGATGGAATTTCGGTGGTTCTGGTTTCAAGAATTATAGGTATAATTACGGACACTGCCGTGTCAAAAGGAAATTTACGCGACACCCAACTGGTAAAATATATAATTCTTACAATAATATTTAAAATTATTATACAGACATTGCTGGCTGTTTTGTATAACGACGAAGCAAAGCGGACAGGTGCGAATATGCGTAATACTGTATACGGAAAGGCCCTGTCGCTTCCTATGGAATTCTATGACAATCATCATACGGGAGAATTTATGTCGAAACTTACATATGATACAAACATGGCATCTGGAGTGTTCGGTTCAAGAATAAGGCGTGTCATGATGCCTGTTATTATGGTTATTGTCTGCATAATACCTATGTTTGTTCTTTGCCCTCCTGTTACGGCGGGTCTGCTTGTTTTATGTATAATTTCGCTTACATTAAATTTTGTGATGATACCTGTGCTTGAAAAATCCAGCCGCAAAATTTCAGATGCAAATAAAGAAATAAGCAAATCCGTAACAAATATGCTTCAGGGAATGGAAACAATAAGAATGTTTCCGCTTAAAAAAGTTATAAGCGATTCTTATAATAATGCCAATGAAAATTGCGGTAAAAACATGAAAATCCAGGGACGGACAGAGGCTTTGATTTCGGCGTTGAGAGCGGCATTTGACCTTATAGGGGCATTGGTTTTTCTTGCACTTGGAATATTATATACAACCAAAACAGGGGGAAAACTGGGAAATCTTATAAGCCTGTACTCAATATACGGAGCGTTTCAGTATAATTTTCTGCTCATGGGCGTGTATATACCGAGTCTGTCAAGCTGGCTTGTAAATGCACAGCGTGTTCTTGAGTTTCTTGATACTCCGAACGAGAATTTTTACGTCGAAAATAAAGAAAATACAAAAAATAATATTTGTCAAAAAAACAGCAAAGCTTACCATACGGTAGAATTTAAAAATATAACATTCGGTTACGCGGGTAAAAATACAAATATATTTGAAGATTACAGTGCGTTTTTTGACAGCGGAAAAAGTTATGCACTGGTGGGGGAATCAGGCCGCGGAAAGAGTACGCTTACAAAACTTCTGCTCGGATTTTATCGGCCGAAGAAAGGTTGCATATTTATTGACGGAACTGATATAACGGAGCTTGGGCTTGTAAATGTGCGTGATAAAATCGCATATATACCGCAGGAACCGTATTTATTTAACTGTTCAATTAAGGAAAATATAAGAATGGGAAAATTAAATGCTTCAGATGAAGAAATTTACAATTCGGCAAAACAGGCGGGAGCACACGATTTCATATCGGGGCTTGAAAACGGATACGAAACACCCGCGGGCGAACGAGGAAATACACTTTCTGGAGGTCAGAAGCAACGAATAGCAATAGCCAGAGCAATTCTCAAAGATGCACCTGTAATCATATTTGATGAGGCGACATCGGCACTTGACAATGAGACGGAAAAATATATAAACAAAACTGTTATGTCGGTGAAAAAGGATAAGCTTATCCTTATGATAGCACACCGCCCGTCTACGATAGAGACGGCGGATTGCAGATTTGAGGTGTGAAAGAGCTTACTGATATTTAATGTGGCTAAAAAGGTGGAGTGTATACAAAAAAATACTGTTGTTTGTGAAAAAACTTACTGTTTATTACAAGATGCTACAAAAAACTTGAATGTTTTGACTACAGATGATATGTTTAATACAAATATAGTGTGTCTATCGGAAAACAAAAGGTATTTTAGAGTAGGTAATCAGAAACAAGCGGAGGGGTATTTATGAGCAAAAAAATAAAATACATAGTGGCAGCAGTATTGGCAGCAGTGGTATGTGTGGCGGTGATTTTTACAATTAACAGGAAGAAGTCAGGCATAAATATGAATGTAGGTGAATTGTCGGGTGATGAGCAGAATTATTGGAATCCTGATATTCACAGCATTTCAAAGGCGGAAAACGGATATTATTACCTGCATTATGACGGAAAGGACCTTTTAGTGAAATATTTTGACGAGTCATCAAAAAGGTCTGTTCCGGTATGTGCGAAAGCAGAGTGCAGTCATAATTCAAAAACGTGTAATGCGTGGCTGGATACCGATGAATATCTGAGTTCTCCGATTTATTATTACAAAAATAATATATATGTTGTACGTGTGGAAGGCGGAATGGCTAAGCTTGTAAGTATTAAGGCTGACGGAAGCGACAGAAAAGATGTTGCTAATTTGTTTGCAAATGACAGGATAACATCAATTTCTATGGTGTTTCATAACGGATATGTATATGCGTACGACCATATAGGTCATATAGGAAGCTCTGAAAGCGGTAAAGAGATAATTAAAAAAATAAATATTTCAGATGGAAACTCACGGGATATAGTCGAATATGAGGGTGAAAACAGTGCTGTGATGGGAGCGAGAAGTTACGGAGATAAACTTTTTTACAAAATTTTTCAGTATTCCGTAAATAAGCAGACATTAAAAGCTAATATGAATTTTCAGCTTTATTATTATGATTATACCGACGGTGAGAATAAAAAGGTTTCGGATATGAATATATGTGATTTCTGTGTCGATGCTGACAACGGAATGTTATATTATTTTGTTGTTGGAAAAGGATTGTATTCTCAGTCGCTTGACGGACAGAATAATAAACTCATATACAAGGCGTCCGAAAATATGGTATCTGCGGTAATGTCATATGATGGCAGATATATTTATATGAGTAACGGCGGAATGGGAAGTACGACAGATTTATCTAAGACCGTTGAACGTGAAATTCAGGTTGTTGATACGACGGGAAAACAGATAGATACAATTAAGCTTGGAAATGAAATAGAGAATTTATATTTCGGCGATGAAAAATATTTATTCGGGACAAAGAGTGATAAGCTTGTTTATATAGATAAGAGCAGTCTCGGAAACGGTGCGTGTGTTTGGGAAAATGCGGAGTAGAAACTTATTATGGAAGAGTTTAAGAGGGTTTTTGGCATAAAATTTATAATGGTATTTACAGTGACGGTGCTGTTAAATATCGGTTTGTTTGTATACAGCAGTTCCGAGGGTAAAAGTATGTCCGATATAAGGCAGGAGACACATTACCGTCAATGGATAATCGGAGAACTGTCGGATATGCAGCCCGAGGAAGCTCTGGAAATTGCCGATATACAAAGT
>ERZ780151.1297-NODE-1297-length-18998-cov-3.980679_pt1 | contig 18998 bp, 18 predicted proteins | sample MGYA00510983_ERZ780151 | MGnify/ENA primary metagenome ERZ780151 (study PRJEB29588, sample SAMEA2144623) | human gut metagenome | biome: human gut; feature: human-associated habitat; material: faeces | place: Denmark | collected 2008/2010 ... | reverse complement strand
ACAAGAGTTTGTAGTTCCTAAGTCAATACCAATAATTTTTCCCATGATCGTTATTTTTTTATTTATTATTTATTCATTGATTTCTTTTTGTCCGGTTGTTTCTCCGGCTCTTATCAAGGAGCCTCGTCGCGAACGGACGCTTACTAAAAAGCAAACCGTGTGCCAAAAAGAAATTATACGAATGCATGACATAATATCTGCCAAAACGACAGTTTTTAATAAACTTCCTTGCCATGATAGCCATAAAGAAAGTTATTCAGTGACTGACACTAAAACAAATATTATCTATTCTGGTTCGATAAAGAGAATTAATTCTTAACTTTGCAATATTACACTATAAAACAACGAACTATTTATTAATATCGGAATTATACATAAAATCAATTAATGACATCTACATGAAAAATTTATTATGTTTACTTGCATTACTACTATGCACTACCGTATTTGCACAACCTCAACAAGTTGTCGTAGGAGTTTCCGGCAATGGCTATGTAACCCGGCAACAAGATGGTGCGCGAATAACACAAAGAGGAGTTACACATTGGACAAATCCTAAAAGTATCGTTAGTATTTACTTCTATTTGCATCAACCGACAACAGCCGATCTGTCACTGTATGCCAAAGGACATTCCGAAATCAAAGTCAGTTATGGAAAGAAGGGCTTCAAAGTCAATCTACAATCGAATGATTTCACTAAAGTTCCTGTTGGAAGTATCGATATACGACAGGCAGGGTATGTCCGTATCGACTTACAAGGAGTCTCTAAAAGTGGTGAGGGTTTCGGAGAAATTAAGCAGTTGATAGCAGACAATGTTACAGGTAAAAGTAATTATGTGAAAGACTTCTCTGACTATTGGGGACGCCGCGGTCCTTCCGTTCATTTGGGATATGCGCTACCTGAAGGTGATACTGAATGGTTCTACAATGAAATCACAGTGCCCAAAGAAGGCGAAACAATGCATAGCTACTACATGGCGGCCGGCTTCGGGGAAGGTTATTTCGGAATGCAATACAACTCCCCGACAGAACGCCGTATTCTTTTCTCGGTATGGAGTCCTTTTGATACACAAAACCCCAAAGAGATTCCGGATGACCAAAAGATTAAACTGTTACGCCAAGGCAAAGATGTACACATCGGAGAGTTTGGCAACGAAGGCTCAGGCGGACAAAGTTATTTGAAGTATCCCTGGAAAGCCGGTAATACATATAAATTTCTGATGCAAATCAGACCGGACGGGAATGGAAATACAACCTACACTGCCTATTTCTATGCAACAGATGAGAAAGAATGGAAATTAATAGCCAGTTTCTTACGCCCCAAAACCAACACATGGTATAAACGTCCTCACAGCTTCCTTGAGAATTTCAGTCCGGAACAAGGATATTTATCACGTGAAGTTTTCTTCGGTAACCAATGGGCACGTAGCAAAGAGGGCAAATGGTCCCGACTCACTGACGCTACCTTTACACACGATGCAACAGCGAGTGCCCAAGTCCGTCTCGACTATCAAGGTGGCAATACTAAAGACAATCGGTTTTATCTGAAAATGGGAGGCTTCTTTAACGAATCCGTTCCAATGGGAACTAAGTTCTATTGCAAGCCAACAGGCAAAGAACCGGAAATTGATTGGGAAGCATTGAAGCAATTGTAACAATCAGCTTCCACTATTAATTAGTTCATGAAACAAAAAACCGGCCTCACTGCAACAGATAGCAATGAGGCCGGTTTCATAAATATCAGGCTTTATTGATACAGCCTTTCCTATTTCTTATAATAATTACTTTTTCTCTAATACAATAACCAATGCATTATTGGCATCATACAGCCCAATGCCACCGCCTGCCAATACATCGAATGACTTTACTTCATTCAACGCTTTCAGGATCTTACCTTCTGTCTCCATATCAGGACAAGCCATCATTGTACTTGCCACTCCCGGGAAGGAAATCGATTTGGCATTGCTCGTACTAGTTTCAAAACCTCCGTTAATCAGGTTGCATCCGGCATTACCATGAATAGACTTTTTCTTCACATCAAAAGCGATAAACGGTTGTTTCTCCATTCCTGAAGGAATCGCCTCACCATTTGCTTCTTTAATTTTCCATTCTCCATTCAACACTGAAAGTTTCACATCAGCCTCCTTCTTTTCAAGAACTACAACCGGACGATTGGAAGCATTGCAAAGATACATCTTCTCCTTACCTGCTTTCTTATATCCTTTCACTTGTGCAAGAGCACTCAATACATTCTTCTCGGTAGTCATATCCGGACACATCATCCGAGTACTGGCCATAGCACCTAACTCAAGGCTTCCCGGTTTCGCATTTACATCGAATGTACCCATCATACGGTTACATCCGCTATTACCGGACACACGACCGGTAGCCGTATCAAATGCAATAAACGGAAGGGTTCTACTTTCGCCCGGAGCAACTTTCGAGCCATTGACTTCTATAATATTCCACTCACCATTGATAGATGACACAGGAACTGCCTTCTCAACCGAACGGCATGAAGACATTGCAAGTGCTGCACCTGCAACGCAAATTGAAACAAAAACTTTCTTCATATTGTTATAACGTTTAAGTTAAATCGTGGACAAAGATACCAAAAAGATTGGGAAATAACACCCAATACAATATAAAATATATACATTTGCCATTGAATATACAACAAATGAACAATTTACATAGTTCACTTAAAGAAATAAATATGAGAACAATCGTCCTATCCGTGATTTTATTCTGTTGTGGTATGTCTCATGTTACCGCCCAAAGTGATTACATTGTCACTACCCCCTCCACCCAGGAAATTCCTGCAAGTGAAGAAGAACAGTTTATCATAAAACACTTTCCTCTAAAACCTTTATGTAAATGGACTCCCGGAATGAAATTCATGTTTGCTCCTTCCGCACGGGAAATGTTTCTTCCTACCCTTTTAATATACAACACCGAAAAAGGAGTGGATAATAGCCTGATGAGACACAAAATACTCACTTTCACCGGAACCGAAGAGAAGGTTCAAAAAATAGCAGATGAAACAAACTACACCACTCGCTTCGTTTTCGAAGATGAAGGGGAAAAATATTATTATGACATAAAGAATATGCGGCTGGACGAGATATGCGAAAGAATGCCCCGTGCCTGCATCAACGGATTAGTTTACCTGCAAGATGTAGATACGGCAAAAGATCTGCTGATAGGAAAGACAATATACATACAATCCGAAACTGTCCGTGTGGATGATGCCAACAGCTATTCCGGCTATCGGGATATACCTATTTCCGTCAATACGGAAGCAACTGTCACGGCCGTCGGAGTGGGCAGCCAGGCATATCCCGTGAAAATCATATTCAAAGACACACAGGGACATTCCTATTATCTGGAAGTCGCCCTCTCACGGACAAACTCCGGTATGGACACGAGTGATTTTCAAGGTGAAAAGAGAATGAAATACTTTTCAAATTCGATCAGTTTTACGAATAAGAAGCTGGATAATATCGAAAGCCTGAAAAACAGGTACTTGGGGGCAACCGTTTATCCTAAAAAAACATTGTCTGCCAAAAGAGCTGTCTCTCTTGAAAACAAACAAATGGAGTCCCGCGTTCATCTTCCCCGGTACACTATCCTGACAATAAAAGAAGTTCGGATGCCCTCTCCCGGCAGTCTGGCTATTTTGACATTAAAAGACAAGAATGGAATTAGTTACGAAATGAAGGTTGACTTGAAGTATGACGTAATCACCAGAAACAACAATTATATTGAAGACCTTTTCGGGTTTGAAGATATACATAAAAAATATCCGGGCATTACCGAGAAACGTTGGCAAATCATTTCGCGGGGCGACCTCGAAGTAGGCATGAGTACGGATGAATGCCGGCTGTCTATCGGCGACCCGATAGAAATAGTACTGAAAAAGGATAACCGTTTTGAGAACTGGTTTTATAATGGCAAAACATTGGAATTCGAGAGTGGCACCTTGCAACGTTTCAAATAAAAAGGAGTATCGGCGAATGATTATCTGAAAATAATCACGTATATTTGCCAAGCTAACAATTCTAATATTCTTAATATTTAATTCGCAATTAACGAAATGGGTAGAGTTCTTATTATCGGTGCAGGCGGTGTTGGTACTGTCGTTGCACACAAAGTGGCACAAAATGCCGATGTATTTACAGATATCATGATTGCCAGCCGTACGAAAGAGAAATGCGACAAAATCGTCGAGGCAATAGGTAACCCTAATATAAAAACAGCAAAAGTAGACGCAGATAATGTGGACGAGTTGGTAGCCTTATTCAACAATTTCAAACCTGAAATGGTGATTAACGTTGCCCTCCCTTATCAGGACTTGACCATTATGGAAGCATGTCTGAAAGCCGGAGTTAACTATCTGGACACTGCCAACTACGAACCCAAAGATGAAGCTCATTTTGAATACAGTTGGCAATGGGCTTATCATGAACGTTTCAAAGAAGCTGGTCTGACAGCTATCCTCGGCTGTGGATTCGATCCGGGAGTGAGCGGTATCTATACCGCCTACGCCGCCAAGCATTATTTCGACGAAATCCAATATCTGGACATCGTAGACTGTAATGCCGGCAATCACCACAAAGCATTTGCAACCAACTTCAATCCGGAAATCAATATCCGCGAAATTACCCAGAACGGACGTTATTATGAAAACGGCCAATGGGTAACTACCGGTCCGCTGGAAATCCACAAAGACCTGACTTATCCGAATATCGGTCCCCGCGATTCATATCTCCTTTATCACGAAGAACTGGAATCATTGGTGAAACACTTCCCGACAATTAAACGCGCACGTTTCTGGATGACCTTCGGACAGGAATATCTGACCCACCTGCGTGTTATCCAGAACATCGGTATGGCTCGTATTGACGAAGTAGATTACAACGGAGTGAAGATCGTACCTCTGCAATTCTTGAAAGCCGTTCTGCCTAATCCACAGGATTTGGGCGAGAACTACGAAGGAGAAACCTCTATCGGTTGTCGCATCCGTGGTCTGAAAGATGGAAAAGAACGTACGTATTATGTTTACAATAATTGCAGCCATCAGGAAGCCTATAAAGAAACAGGTATGCAAGGAGTAAGCTACACTACCGGAGTTCCGGCCATGATTGGCGCCATGATGTTCTTCAAAGGAGAATGGAAACGTCCGGGCGTAAACAATGTAGAAGAATTTAATCCGGATCCGTTCATGGAACAACTGAACAAGCAAGGTTTGCCTTGGCACGAAGTGTTCGATAAAGATCTGGAGTTGTAGGAGATCAGTCGTATATTAAAAAGAAAGTTATGATTAACGTAGGAGATAAAGCACCGGAAGTATTAGGCATCAATGAGAAAGGTGAAGAAATCCGTCTGAGTGCTTACAAGGGAAAAAAGATTGTGTTGTATTTCTATCCGAAAGACAGCACATCCGGTTGTACGGCACAAGCATGTAATCTGCGCGACAACTATTCAGAATTGCGTAAAGCCGGTTACGAAGTAATCGGTGTCAGCGTGGACAATGAAAAGTCGCACCAGAAGTTTATCGAAAAGAACAATCTTCCTTTTACGCTGATAGCCGACACTGACAAAAAGTTAGTGGAAGAATTCGGCGTATGGGGAGAAAAGAAACTGTACGGACGTGCTTATATGGGTACTTTCCGCACCACTTTCCTTATTAACGAAGAAGGAATTGTGGAACGGATTATCACTCCGAAAGAAGTAAAGACTAAAGAGCATGCCTCACAGATTTTAAATCAATAATTCCATTAATTATAAGGTATGGCAAAGAAAGACGAACTTAATTTTGAAACAGATAATAAAATGGCATCAAGCGAAAAACTAAAAGCCTTACAGGCTGCCATGGAAAAGATAGAAAAGAGCTTCGGTAAAGGTTCTATCATGAAAATGGGTGACGACAGTGTTGAACAAGTGGAAGTGATCCCGACAGGCTCTATCGCCTTGAACGTGGCACTAGGTGTAGGAGGTTACCCCAGAGGTAGAATCATCGAAATCTATGGCCCGGAATCTTCCGGTAAAACAACATTGGCTATCCACGCCATTGCCGAAGCACAAAAAGCCGGTGGTATCGCTGCTTTTATTGATGCCGAACACGCTTTCGACCGTTTCTATGCAGCCAAACTGGGAGTTAACATTGACGATTTGTATATTTCCCAACCGGATAACGGAGAGCAGGCATTGGAAATCGCCGAACAACTGATCCGCTCCTCCGCTATCGATATCATTGTTATCGACTCCGTAGCCGCATTGACCCCTAAAGCTGAAATCGAAGGCGATATGGGTGACAACAAAGTAGGTCTTCAGGCACGTTTGATGTCGCAGGCATTACGTAAACTGACAGCAGCCGTTAGCAAGACACGTACTACTTGTATCTTTATCAATCAGCTCCGCGAGAAAATCGGTGTTATGTTCGGCAACCCGGAAACAACAACTGGTGGTAATGCACTGAAGTTCTATGCTTCCGTTCGTTTGGATATTCGCGGTAGCCAAGCGATTAAAGACGGCGAAGAGGTACTCGGAAAGCTGACTAAAGTGAAAGTGGTGAAGAACAAGGTAGCACCTCCTTTCCGCAGAGCAGAATTCGACATAATGTTCGGTGAAGGTATCTCCCACTCCGGAGAAATCATCGACTTGGGCGCCGATCTGGGAATTATCAAGAAAAGCGGTTCATGGTATAGCTACAATGATACAAAGCTAGGTCAGGGACGCGATGCCGCAAAACAATGTATTGCTGACAATCCGGAGCTTGCAGAAGAACTGGAGGGCTTGATTTTTGAAGCATTGAAGAAAAAAGAATAAGCGGATCTCCTCCGTCTTTTTAAGACGGAACTGCATCAAAATAAAGTGGGAAAATATCGTATGGTACGAATATTCTCCCACTTTTCTATATATCATTTGTGTGTTTTTCTTATACAAAATAGATATATGCCAACGTGCTCAAGCTAATCACTACCCAAAGCAAAACTCCCTGTAACAATGGCTTAATTCCGACTGCTTTTAGCACATCAAGAGAAAGAGAAGCGCCGATAAAGAACATGGTAATTGTCAATGTTTTACGGGCAATTCCGTTGATCACAGCTCCCAACTGCGGCACTCCGTCAAGTAAATAAGTATTTACCACCATTGCCAACACAAAGAAGAAGATAAACCAGGGAATACTGATCTTCTGTCCTTTACTTTTAAAGATAAATGAAGTGGCAAAGGCCATAGGAATTATCCAGAGAGCGCGAGTCAGTTTGATAGTAGTGGCCACTTTCAAGGCCTCCTCTCCATAAGCGGCGCCTGCACCAACAACCGAACTCGTATCATGAATAGCAATTGCCGCCCAAGTTCCGAACTGTTGCTGATCCATACTCAAAGCATGACCAATCATCGGGAAGATAAAAAGTGCAATCGCATTCAAAATAAAAATAGTACCCAGTGCAACAGACATTTCACTATCTTTCGCCCTCAACACCGGTCCTACGGCTGCAATGGCACTCCCACCGCAAATAGCAGTTCCTGAACTAATAAGATAGGCAGTGTTCCGGTCTATCTTAAACAACTTACGTCCGATGAACCAACCGATCACTAAAGTACCGATTACGGAAATAACTGTAAACTCCATACCTTCTTTACCGGAGGCTAGAGCCGAATGTAGATTCATTCCGAATCCCAGTCCGACAACAGAATATTGCAATAAATATTTAGATGTTTTCTTATTAAATTTCGGATGTGCCTGTCCGCAAGTCAACGCAAAAATAAGTCCAAGAAACAAAGCAACCGGAGGAGTCACCCATGCCGACCATGCCTCCAACCCCGGAATATAGTCTAAAAACAGAAAGAAAGTCAAAGTAGAAAGTAGTGCAACATAAATGGTTTTGTTGTTTCCCTGCAACGTTTTTGTAGCTGTTGAAATCATATATTTTATCTTTAATTGTTTTCGGGGTGCAAAGGTACAGGAAACAATCAAGACACACTAATAGTTTCTAATTATATATTATAACTTTTAGTTATAGATAATCTGTTCAGAACTATCCTTACACAGTTATAATATCTTTTCCGAAAGGTGATAAAGCTAATGCCGCCAACTTAAAGTGCTGTAAACCAAAAGGAATACCAATAATAGTTATACACAACACCGCCCCAAAAAGCAAATGTGACAAACAAATCCAAATACCCCCTACAAATATCCATATTACATTCATCAGTATATAAAGACAACCGCCGGAACGACTTCCGCTTCTAACTTCCTTGCCAAAAGGCCATAAAGCAAGTCCTGCCAATTTTAATGTTTGCATCCCAAAAGGAATACCGATGATAGTAATCATCATTAATATACTTGAAATAAGGTATTCTACTGCCGTAAAAATACCACCAAGCAACAACCATAATAGATTCATCAAACAGCCCATAACAATAACATTTAATATATCTTTTGAGTATCAGTCAAATAATCCAGGATAGAAGTATTTTACCCATGCTACATAAATATCTTGCGATGAAAGGCAAGTATCAAGCAAATATCCAGGAGTAGACGCAAACTCTCTAAGTCCCCTATAATAAAACTGCTTATGCCGCTCGTCTATAATAAACGGAACTACGTCATGGCAAAGACACTCACGGAACATGATCAATCGTCCTACTCTACCATTTCCATCTTGGAAAGGGTGTATTCTTTCAAAACGATAATGATACTTTATTATATCTTCGAAAAGAACCTCAACTTTTGAATTATATGATTCATTCAAACGAATGATTTCAGCATCTACATCTTGTGGCATAACAGTCCGGGTCCCCCCTACTTCATTCGGCAGTTTTTTCCAATCCCCTACATTAAACCATTCTTTCGAAGCATCTGCCGTTCCTGTTTTCAATATCCGATGAAATTCTTTAATCAATTTTCCAGACAACGGTTCATCAATAGTGTCAAGTAGATAATCAAAAGCAATAAAATGATTGGAAGTTTCAATTATATCGTCAACAGGCACAGCTTCTTCATCCTTAAAACCAATGGTACGAGTTTCAAAGATATAACGAGTTTGTTCTTCTGTAAGCCTGCTACCTTCTATCCGATTGGAGTTATAAGTCAGGCTGACCTGTGTTTTATGATATAAGCCCCCCTTTCGTTTAGCTTGCTTTTCTTCCAGCAGATATGTGATGATGTTATCCATTAAGTTCTTGTATTTGATGATATAAAGACAAAGATAAAGAGAAAAACTGAATAATATTAAAATACAGGTATTATATTTTAGCCATCCCAAAAGTGATGAAAGTATATTTATTTACTTTGAACCTATTTCGAATAACTATCTTTTTCCAGTAAAGTATTCATATCAGTCCGATAACTTGTTTTCTTTAAAATGCCTAAACTAAAAAGAAATATTTCAGACTGATTTAACGAAACCTGAACGGTATTGAAGAACATCTCAGTAGATTCATAATACAGGTTATTTCCCCAGCTCAACAACAGATTTATCTACAATCTTCAAATATATTCTTCGTTCTCCACTCCCATTATCATTGCATTTTTTCAACTCATATAACTACAAAAAACAACTTTACAAACAGACTATCGGTCTGCATCAAAGAATGCATTAGCAATCAGCCAAGTTATAAACTGAATACCAATAAGCACAGCTAAAGGGTTTTCACCCTGCTCTACGAATAACCAAGTAATATAGTCACAGATTGCTAAGAACACAATAATACAAATATTAAATGTCAATCTATCCATTTTTACAAACTTAGATTTAAAATATATTTACTTTCCTTTTTAATAATATGTTCCAAATTTTCAATATTGATAATCAAAAATTAAATAAGAATTAATTCAACTTCCAACATCCTAATATGTAAATGCTCCTCGCTGTCTTTAATTTGAATCATCCAATATTCTTATTCACTAACTCATTTAATCATAATTCATACAGCTTCTCTATATCTCTTAAAATTGAATCATTTAATAGATCCTTGATAGCTGAATATATCGCACGTGAACCATCTAAATGTTTATCCCATTCAGACTCAGGAATACTTTTTACGTATTTCTTAAGAAATAAATTAATCAACTCTAAATCCCATTGAACATAAGGATTTCTTTGAAGAACTAACCAATCAAGTTCATTTTGATGTTTAATAATAAATTCTTTAGATATAGAATTACTATATGCATACAATCCAATTCCCATTTTCTCATATTTTTCTACAACACTATTCCAAACATCTTGTGTTATCAAATATTCTGTTCCTACTACATCTTGTAATTGGGTCAATGTTTTTGCTATATTTTCAGTACCCAATTGGGAAAAAAATCCATTATTATCTAATAAATTCTCCAGCCAATCAAAAGAACGTTCCGCATTTTTAATGTTACTTACCAAGTCCCAATTCCACTTCGTAAATTCATTTTTAGCTAATGATGTACAGCAAATTTGAGGATTATCATGAAAATCCACATAATAATTCAATGTAAAAAAACGACCTGCACCGCTATAACATTCCATAGTTTTAAGGACAGAACGTAGTTCATTTAGATGCAACATCTCTGACACCAAATGGGAATAGCATGACTGATACGTACTTACTGTAGTACCAAAACATTCATAGCGCACTTTATATAATTTGTTTTCAACTGAAAATTCCTTGCCTTTTCTTTTAAATACGTTATAATTGGTTATATAATACCATTCTCGCGATTCAACCGTAAATTTTCCATTGTCTACAGTTTTATGCACTCCCTTATAAATTACATTTTCATATTTGAGAATTTGTTCGTCACTCAGTGGATAATATTTTCGAATAAGATTTCGAAATAAAATTACCCCAACGCCAGATTCATCCAAGATATAACGTCTCAACAGAGCTAAACACGCCATATTAACTTGTAATTGCGCTTCTTCTTTTAAACTCTGAATTTCATCAATATTTATCTGTAGTTGTTTCAAACTTTGAATATTAAAAATCAAATCATTAATATTATTCACTGTTTGCTTCAAACTAAAATTCAAAGAATTATTATACATCAATATTGTATTTTCCATAATTTATTCAACCAAAAAGAAAACTCCTATTACTTATCATCTTTCTCTTTTAAAGGTTCTCTAAAACCACGATAAACCCAAACTGCTGTTATATAAACAACCAACTCTATAAAAATAGTGAAAAAGAATGTATTAAATTTTTCCGAATATTTATTAACTGCATATACTAAAATAAGGCAATTTACAACTACCAACAGTCGATTAAAACCTTTAGATAGAGGAAACCAATAAGTTTTATCTTTAGCGACTTCTTTATTGGATGTTTTTTTCAAACCTTCAACCACATTTTTCATATTATAAATATTTCCCCCCACGTTCCTCAGGAGATTATAAAAAACAAAAGCGTGGAACTGCGTGCCAACTATTTGCAACTGAAGGTCCTGAGAAAACCCAAACACACGAATAGATGGACAGCAGACCCACGCTATAAACAGCGTAGGAAACATACTGTGTCATTCTCGTGTGTTATTGAAAATTTCTCAGGTTTTCAGTCACAAGAATAAAGCACAACGCTTCTTACAATTTTTCCTAATAAAACTCACCCTATCACTATAGGAGTTAGTTACAAAAATAGAAAAGTTTATTCATAAACACAAAAATAAAATCAAAAATCTTTCATATTATACTTTTTCCAGTCATAATATCCTTTTACTCTTCTATCACTTCTCAATTAATGCTTTCACCAACCTTTCCTTTCAAATAATGGAGGTAGCCTTTGCATTTTCATAGGTGGCACGAAACTTGGCTTCCAGCGTAATACTTTCCACTTGCAATTGTTAATAGCGATATCTGTCGAGTGTGTCAAGGGTATATGTATAATCAGCCATCACATTTATCAATTCACGATTTTCTATACTTGTCAGTTCTGGCCGTATACTAACGGTATACCCCAGTAGTATATACACCAATTGGCTTGACTCTTCATATTTTTTTGTTACATGCTTATTGTTTATCGTATAGCCTTTAACAAGGTAATCTTCAATATTTTATTTGCCCAAATACAGAACTGCGTGCCACATTGCCCCTTGTCACGACAACCGACAGAGATAATAATATCAAGGTTGTAAAAAAAAAATAGTTTTTACTTTCCGCTTTTAACTTCTATACCATACCACGTTTAACCACTCTCTTTTACCACATTATTAATTGTCTTCCGATAACAGTTCTCCCTTTCTGAACCAACCTACCAACGAATCCACAAGAAGCAGTACCTCTCTTTTAACCTATTAACAAATAACTTCCTCTTTATTACTGATAAACTTCCTTTTATCAAATAGAAAACTTACCTTTGTATAAGAACAAACTACAAACGCAAGTTTTGATTATAAAAACGCAAGCTTCATTTTTATAAATGCAAGTTGCGTTTATAAAAACGAAAGTTTCATTTATAGTTTATATCTAACCAACAGGAACTTTTCTATTAGAGGCAAGGAGGTTTACCTATAATACCAAGGAACTTATCTATTAACAGTTTAAACAACAGATCGTATGGCACGGTACATTATGGAGGAGATGCCCGACCTTCGGAAAACAGGCAAGAGAATTACTTATCCTAAATTTGCGCGGATAGATAATGCAAGCATAAAAGAATTAGCGCAACGAGTTGGCGATGTAAGTGGTTTCAGTGCAGGAGATATAGAAGGCGTACTTCTTCAGACAGCTATCGAAATGGCACATCTCATGGCAGAAGGACGTTCGGTAAAAATAGACGGAATAGGAACATTTACTCCGTCGCTCACTTTAGGAAGAGATAAAGAACGGGAAGATGCGGAAGAAGGTGGAAAACACCGTAACGCACAAAGTATCTTTATTGGAGGAGTGAGTTTCCGAGTAGACAGAACAATGATTAGAAACATCAGTGAACGATGCCAACTGGAAAGAGCGCCTTGGAAAAAACAACGCTCCTCTACGAAGTTTACGCCTGAGCAACGGCTGGCATTGGCTATCAAATTCCTCGACGAACATCCTTTCCTCACCATACGGGACTATCGCAAACTGACCGGATTACTTCAAACTGCAGCTACCATTGAACTGAAACAGTGGGGACACCAACCTGATTCAGGAATAGAAAGTATGGGTAGAGGTACGCACAAGGTATATATAAAGAAAAAATAGTCGAAGAAAGGTAATAACGGTATGAGAAACACTGCAAAAACATATGAGAAATAACCGTTTTGAGGACTATTTTGCCTTAAAAATGATGAGAAATGCACTTCTTTAAAAGTATTTCTCATACAGTAGTACACTGGCATACAGAGTATTACATTAAAAGTATGAGAATATGAGAAAAGAAAATGTTTTTTCTTTTCTAGTATCCTAAAAACCAAAACCAACTTCCCGCCATTTTGTTGCATCGTAACGCATTGAAATGCTGGGAAGTTAATCTGTATGTAAAAGTAACGGAAAAGCCGATTACAGACTTTTACTATGATGTCCCGCAAACCGCATAAAGACTTGGGATAATCCCCCCTCCTGCCCTTGCAGTTGCACAAAGTTAAATTCACGCTGCATAGGCATTCCCTTTATCTCAATTACACGCAGATTACCTGCAACGAGTTCTTTATGTACGGAACGGATAGAGACAATCCCCATACAATCAGTATGTTCGAGGAAAAGTTTAATGCTTTCCGTACTGCCGAGATACATCATTACATTTAAAGAAGACAGTTTCAGATTATGCTGCGACAAAGCACGTTCGAAGACATCCAGCGTCCCGGAACCTCTTTCACGCAGAACTAATGGAATATTCGGCAAGTCTTCCGGAGTAATCTCATCCTGAATATCCAGCTTGGTACGCGCGTGCACCACTGCTACAAGTTCGTCCTGCAAGAATGAAGTATACTTTAAGTTAGGCAGACGAAAGATTCCTTCCACCAAACCTAAATCTATCCGATGTTCCTGTAAGGCTGTTTCCACTCCCCGGGAATTTCCATTGATTAGAGAAAGATTGACCTGCGGAAACTTAGCTATGAAATTTCCCAATAAAGGAGGAAGGACATATTGGGCAATCGTTGTACTGGCACCCAGTCTCAATTCACCAATATACTCGTTATGCAACAAATGCATCTCATATTCCAGTTGCTTGTAATCATCCAGAATCTTCTCACTATGCTTCAACAGCAATTCCCCCGCATCGGTCAGCGAAATTTTACTTCCCTGACGCTCGAACAAACGAGCCTGATAATAAGTCTCTAACTCCTGGATATGCTTAGTGATAGCAGGCTGGCTTACAAACAGTTCTTGCGAAGCTTTCGTAAAACTCAGGTTCTTCGCTACACTTTGGAATACTTTTAAACGAAAATCAGACACAGGGCTAAATTTTAAGTATTAAATATATAGGTATAGTCAGCAAATATAGGAACTGATATTATTGTAGTTCGTCAGCTTTGATCCCCAATGCCTGCATCACAGGAAAAGCCAACATTTCCCATTTATACTTCACCGGAGCATCCGGTTCGTTCATGCGGAACTGAATCACTTCCTTATCTTTTATTTCATTCAGCGCATCAGCCACTTTCTTCCCGTATTCTTCATTAAAGGAAATCACAATCATTCTTTTCACATCAGCCGAATCGGCAACAATAGACAGCAAATCCAAGAATAAATCTTCCCTTGTCACCATTCCCTCCGAAGGGACACTGGCAAATGAATATTCTCCATAAGGGCTTTGAAAAGCAACCCCGTTCAGTTCTTTCTCCAGATCGGAAGGCCGGCAATGTACAAGCCGCCCAGACTCCTTATCGTAAACAAAAAGAAATTGGACTTCATTTTTCCCTTCCGTAATCCCGGCGTCCAAAGTAAGATAGGTAGTCAGTATCGAAAGGTCTATCTCTTGTAAAGAACGTTGCAAAGTATCTTCAAAGTATCCTTTCATATCTGTAATTACAAAGTTCAGAAAAGCTGCATCAATCAGCACTACTGTTTCAGACAGTTTTATTTGAGGTTTATCGTTCATATCTTATTTACAATAACATTACAGCCGATAAAGATACTACAATACTTTTATTTATCCTCCTCATTTCGCAGCAAATTCGTCAGTCATACACTGGAAAAAGAAGCCATTTTGTCCTGTAAGCTCCTTATAATCATGCTATTTTGTCACATTTTTCTACTTGGCAAATCTTTTGCGCCCTTTTAAGTGTTATTAGAAACATGAAAAAGAAAGGAGAACAACGATATGAACTTTAACAATTTTACAATCAAATCCCAAGAAGCGATACAGGAGGCTGTAAATCTGGTGAAAAGCCGGGGGCAACAAGCCATAGAACCCGTTCACATCATGCAGGGGGTGATGAAGGTAGGTGAAAACGTTACGAACTTCATCTTCCAAAAGTTAGGTATGAATGGACAGCAAGTAGCGGTTGTCGTTGACAAACAGATTGATTCGCTGCCTAAAGTTTCCGGTGGTGAGCCGTATCTGAGCCGTGAAGCAAATGATGTATTGCAGAAAGCAACCCAGTATTCAAAGGAAATGGGCGACGAGTTTGTTTCTTTGGAACATATACTGTTAGCGTTGCTCACTGTAAAAAGCACTGTATCCACCATTCTGAAAGATGCCGGAATGACGGAAAAGGAGTTTCGTAACGCTATCAGCGAATTAAGGAAAGGAGAAAAAGTAACGTCACAATCCAGTGAGGACACTTATCAATCATTGGAAAAATATGCCATTAACCTGAATGAAGCTGCTCGTAGCGGTAAACTCGATCCGGTAATCGGACGTGACGAAGAAATTCGACGGGTACTTCAGATATTAAGCCGGAGAACTAAGAACAATCCGATTCTGATTGGTGAACCGGGTACGGGTAAAACAGCTATTGTCGAAGGATTAGCGCATCGTATCCTACGGGGAGACGTACCCGAGAACCTGAAGAACAAACAGGTTTATTCGTTGGATATGGGTGCACTCGTTGCCGGTGCAAAGTACAAAGGTGAGTTTGAGGAACGTCTGAAATCGGTAGTCAATGAAGTGAAGAAGTCGGAAGGTGATATTATCTTATTTATTGATGAAATCCATACATTGGTAGGTGCTGGGAAAGGCGAAGGTGCCATGGACGCCGCAAATATTCTAAAACCGGCTCTGGCCCGTGGCGAACTGCGCTCTATCGGTGCAACCACCCTTGACGAATATCAGAAATACTTCGAAAAGGATAAAGCATTGGAACGCCGTTTCCAAATCGTACAAGTAGACGAACCGGATAATCTGAGCACGATTTCTATCCTCCGCGGACTGAAAGAACGTTACGAAAATCACCATCATGTGCGTATCAAAGACGACGCAATTATTGCAGCCGTGGAGCTAAGTAGCCGCTACATCACCGACCGTTTCTTGCCGGATAAGGCTATTGATCTTATGGACGAAGCTGCCGCCAAATTACGAATGGAAGTAGATTCCGTACCGGAAGAACTGGACGAGATCTCCCGTAAAATCAAGCAACTGGAGATTGAGCGCGAAGCTATCAAACGTGAAAACGACAAACCGAAACTGGAGATTATCGGTAAGGAACTCGCTGAATTGAAAGAATTGGAAAAATCTTTCAAAGCTAAATGGCAAAGCGAAAAGACGTTAATGGATAAGATTCAACAGAACAAAGTCGAGATAGAGAATCTGAAATTCGAAGCCGAGAAAGCTGAACGCGAAGGAGATTATGGCAAAGTAGCCGAAATCCGTTACGGAAAACTTCAGGCATTGGATAAAGAAATTGAGGATACTCAAAAGAAACTGCGCGATATGCAGGGAGACAAGGCAATGATAAAAGAGGAAGTAGATGCCGAAGATATTGCTGATGTTGTTTCTCGTTGGACAGGTATTCCGGTTAGCAAAATGCTGCAAAGCGAGAAAGATAAATTGTTGCATTTGGAAGAAGAACTTCACCAACGTGTAATCGGTCAAGATGAAGCAATTGAGGCAGTTGCCGATGCAGTGCGTCGTAGCCGGGCAGGACTACAAGATCCCAAACGTCCGATTGGTTCGTTTATCTTCCTCGGAACAACGGGGGTGGGTAAGACAGAATTGGCGAAAGCACTGGCAGAATTCCTATTTGATGATGAAACGATGATGACCCGTATAGACATGAGTGAGTATCAGGAAAAGCATAGTGTTTCACGTCTGGTCGGAGCACCTCCGGGATATGTAGGATATGACGAAGGTGGTCAGTTGACAGAAGCTATTCGGCGGAAACCTTACTCTGTTGTGTTGTTTGATGAAATAGAGAAAGCGCATCCGGATGTTTTTAATATTCTGTTGCAAGTATTGGACGACGGAAGATTGACAGACAATAAAGGAAGGGTAGTTAACTTCAAGAATACGATCATTATCATGACTTCAAATATGGGAAGTTCCTATATACAAAGTCAAATGGAGAAACTGAACGGTTCTAATAAGGAAGAGGTAATCGAAGAAACGAAGAAGGAAGTGATGAATATGTTGAAGAAAACGATTCGTCCGGAATTTCTGAATCGTATTGACGAAACAATTATGTTCTTGCCGCTGACAGAAAATGAAATCAGGCAAATTGTCCTCTTACAAATCAAGAGCGTACAGAAAATGCTTGCTGAAAACGGTGTGGAATTGGAAATGACAGATGCTGCATTAAACTTCTTGTCACAAGTAGGTTATGATCCTGAATTCGGAGCGCGTCCGGTGAAAAGAGCTATTCAACGCTATTTGCTGAACGACCTGTCTAAGAAACTGCTAGCTCAGGAAGTAGATCGAAGTAAAGCGATCATTGTCGATGCTGGCGGAGACGGATTAGTATTCAGAAATTAAACACAATACAAAAAATAAGAAGTCGGTAAGTTTCTTGGCAAACTTACCGACTTCTTTTTATATCCCTGTATAGATAATCCTCCGAACTTCAGGCTGACAGTTCGGATGACTCATCACTAAAACATAAGTACCCTGTTTAGAAATTGTTATGGTAAGCAAAGGTAAAGCAAATTGGTGTTTTTCCCTTAATTCTCCTTGAGAATCATATAAAAATACCATTGTACCTGATAACAAATTAGTCAAGCATAACTCCCCTGATTCATTATCCAAACAGATATTCACTCCTTTATTCGTTATTGTCTCCATTCCCTATATAAAGCCTCCTGTTCCCTGGAAGGTGATTAATTATAAAAAAGCGTGAGAACTACACAATTTATCATACTTGAGGTCACTGGATAACTCAAGCATCGAATAATATCTTTAAACGCTTTTGTTGTCCATTTTCATTTTAACTGCCATAGACATCGTGAAAAATAGAGAACAGCGACAAAGATACATAAAAAGCACCATTATTTACAATATAAGTAGAAGATATTTATTTTAATAAAAGATTACCCAAATTATACTAATTTTTTTCTGAATTTACAAACATCTCTATAAAAAAACATGATAACCACATTAAATGCGATTATCATGTTCTTTAGTCTCATTTAGACAAATGACATTAATTATTATTCTGCCACTGCCTCTTCTTCCCCAACTTCCGCTTCTGGTTTAAATTCAGTAAGTCCATTAGATATCAACGTATTATACCAGGAAATCAATTTCTTGATATCTCCTACATGCACACGATCACGATCGAAATTAGGCAACACTTCAGCCAAGTATTCACGGAGTTGTTCCGGACTAGCCTTCTTCGGATCAAGAGAAGCAATTGCCGAATTTTCTTTCTTTTTCATCGCTTCCAACACATCATACAAAGGAACTTCCGCATCATCTGTGTACATTGCGATATCTGCCAGAGAGATAATTTTTTCATTACCATAAGCGGGGAAACGCTTCTTATCAGCATTGATTGATTCAACAATCAACATATTTTTTCCTTGCGAAATAAGTTTGTACAATCCCGGTTTTCCGGAGATAGACAAGATAGTCTTCAACATAGTATATATTCTTTTATTTATTAATTATTTTTTAGCGTCGCAAAGGTAATGATTATTTTTAGATAGCAAAGAAAT